>Ga0129316_1000031_pt1 | contig 108775 bp, 106 predicted proteins | sample Cm1ome_2_FD_94429 | JGI IMG/M metagenome (GOLD analysis project Ga0129316, IMG submission 94429) | Eastern black-and-white colobus group fecal microbial communities from Wisconsin, USA - Cm1022B metagenome | ecosystem: Host-associated > Mammals > Digestive system > Large intestine > Fecal...
AGTATTTGAAAGTCTTGGATAAAGCCGGACTTTTGGAAACAGTGCAAAGGAAAGATACCACTGGCCACGTTCGCACGCACTACTATCCCAAAGGCGGCTATTGGAAAACGTGGTTTCGGTATGTGTTTCCGTCTCAAGGACGCTGCCTGAAACCATTTGAGGGGGACAGTTTGCAGCAGCTGGCGAGTGATATTGACCGTTCAATTGTTGCGGAATATTTCAAAAAAATATGCTGGAAGTGGATGAAGAAAAACTACGGCGACTATTACTGGGATGAAATTCTATGTTTTGATGACCCAAAGCAGCAGGATGTAACAGTCAATGGCGTTCGCTTTGATTATGTGCAGGAAACAAAAGATCACACAATCTATGTAAAGATTTGGGATGATATTCGCGAGGGCTTTCCCAAAGCTGAATTTCAAAGGATAGAGGCTGCAACGACTGCGGTCCGTCCATTTTACGAGAATATCTATTTTCTTTTCTCAGCTGGCAGAGCCTGCAATTATGTAGAGCAGCTCCGGAACCTGGACACGGTTTCGGTGGTGGATTTGAAGTCTCTGCTGGGGCAGAAGAACAAGGAGCTTTTTTGATAGGAATATCAGATACAAAAAAAGAAACGACAGACAGACTGGAGCAAATGCCAATCTGTCTGTCGTTTTTTCATAAAGGTCCGTGTTCTAGGCGTAAATCAGTTCATTCAGAACGATCTCATCGGCCCGATTCCGAATGCTGTTCATCCGGGCAACCCATTCCATTTGGTGTTCTGCTTTCAGCCGCTCGGTAACGCCTTCCTGCTGTGCCAGTTGGGAAATAAGCCGCTGCTCCATTTCCTGCGCCTGGTGGTCAATTTCTTCCAGATGGGGATTCAGCGTGTTCTCCATAAGCATGATGGTATAAAGTGCCTCATGATGTTTTCTTAAATAGTTGAAGCGCAGCATTCCCCAACGGCCTACCTTGGGGCTTTCCGGTGCAGCCAGATTGGGGTGATAGTAGTCCCCGACAAGTGTATAGGTGATTTCCATATGTGTCCCTCCAATTCATTTTCAGATGGTTTGAAGTCATAACTCTGTTGCTTCTCATCGCATATATGGTAGCAAATACGAGGAAAAAATACCAATGTGCAAAATCCGGATTTACAACTTTTGATAGATGGGCAAAAGAAAGGGCGTGTTGCAAAAAACGCCCAATAAAAAAACCACATCGACCATCCCAAAAAGGGTTGGCTGATGTGATTTTTTGCGTTAGAATTAAACTACCATGAAAAACTCTAAAACGCAAAGACAGTATAGCGTACCGGAGGAGAATAATCAACTGGTAATCATACTGAATAGTGAAATTAAATTGCCAAAGGATGCACCCGTCCGAGAGACCAGCGCCCAGCTTGAGGAACTGGACTACAGGAAACTGTACGCAGCGTATTCTTCCAGAGGAAGAAAATCGGTCACCGACCCGCGAGTGATATTCAAGGTAATGGCATACGGATACCAGTGCGGCATTTTTTCCAGCCGAAAGTTGGAAGAAGCCTGCCAATGATGAAGGAAGACCATATGAGAAAGGGACAATTAAAACCGGCCTATAATGTCCAAATAGCGGTAAACAGCGAATATATCACAGGGATTGAAGCGTTTTCGAACTGGACAGATGTGGGAACATTTATTCCGTTTATGCGCAAATTGGAGCTGGCGCACCAGCAGCGATATGAGGAAGTAGCGACGGATGCCGGTTACGAAAGCTTGGATAATTACCTGTACCTGGAAGCCAACGGTCAAATGAGCTTCATAAAGCCAACCAACGGCAAACGGAATATCCGTATCGAGCTATTCTTCCTGGCGCTGGGCTTTAACCTCAAGAAGCGGTGGATGAAGCAGCAAAAAAGCAGGCTGGAAACCCATTATTCTGAGAAAAAAGCTTCGTAGCCGTAGAATATAAAAAAGTTATCCACAGGAAGACCGGGAAATATGCCTCGGTCAGCTTTGCTATGCCTTAAAATAGAAATTTGGGCTGTAAATGAACATCTTCGCCTTGAATTGGAATGCTCAAGGCGTAAAAATTGGGCTGCTGCAAAAAAGAATTTTGCAACAGTCCCTGGATTACATATCAGAAAGATATTGCGCCGGTTTGAAAACTAAAAGTCTCAAAATACAGACTTAATAATTGCAATTTCACTCTCAAAGTGCTATAATACGAACTATATTTGGGTGGAGGTGCGGAAATGAAAGTACGGTACAACAAACTTTGGAAACTTCTGATTGACAAGGGAATGAAAAAGAGTCAATTACGAGAAGCGGTCGGGGCAAGCAAAAGTACATTTGCGAAACTCGGAAAAAATGAAAATGTTACCCTTCCCGTGCTGTTGAATATATGCGAATACTTAGAGTGTGATTTTGGCGACATAATGGAAGCCGTACCCGAAAATGAGGTGTAGGATCAATGAACAAGAAGATTTTAATTGTGGATGACGAAAAAGAAATCGTTGATCTGCTTGAAGTGTATTTGAGTAACGATGGTTATTCAGTATATAAATGTTATAATGGGTTAGAGGCGATGAAATGTATCGAACAGTCGCAGATTGATTTAGCGATACTTGATATTATGCTGCCGGATATTGATGGTTTTCGACTTTGCCAAAAAATTCGGGAAAAGTTTTACTTCCCTATTATTATGCTTACCGCCAAAATTGAGGATAGCGACAAGATTATGGGGCTTACGATTGGTGCGGATGATTATATAACGAAACCGTTTAATCCTTTAGAGGTTGTGGCAAGAGTAAAGACGCAATTAAGGCGTTATCAGAGCTATAACAGTCCTAATTTGAGCCAATCCGAAGAAAAAGACGAGTATGACATCAGAGGTCTACTGATAAACAGAGTCAGCCACAAGTGCTACTTGTATGGCAAAGAAATAGCCTTGACTCCGTTGGAGTTTTCTATTCTGTGGTATCTGTGCGAACATCAGGGTAAAGTTGTCGCCTCGGAGGAATTATTTGAAGCCGTGTGGAAAGAAAAGTATCTTCGCAACAATAACAATACGGTAATGGCGCACATTGGGCGGCTTCGGGGAAAATTGAATGAACCTTCAAAAAATCCGAAGTTCATTAAAACTGTTTGGGGGGTAGGTTATGAAATTGAATAAAAAAGAAAAAAACTATCTGCTCTCTACCTTGTTCAAAGGGTATGTAATTCAATGTGCGATTTGCTCTGTGCTTATTTTAGGCGGTACTTTTCTTTTAGGAATTATGGCAGAGGAAATTCTCCGCAAGTATGTTTTGTATTATTACTTGTATTACAGAACAGCATATCTTTATATAGTGGCTGTAATCGTGTGGGGTTGCTGTATTATATACTTGACATACCTACTTTTGAAAAAAGTAGTCGCCTATGTGTACGAGGTACAGGCTGCGACAGGAAAAATGTTCGATCAGAATGTCAGTTACATTGAAATGTCCCCGGAGTTGAGTGAAATCGCCGCTAACATCAATCAGTTAAAACAAGAGGCTGAAAGTAATGCAAGGCTTGCAAAAGAAAATGAGCAGCGAAAAAATGACCTGATTATGTATCTTGCACACGATTTGAAAACACCGCTTTCTTCTGTAATCGGGTATCTTACTTTACTGCGTGATGAGTCGCAAATCTCAAAGGAACTTCGAGAAAAGTACCTTTCAATCACTCTTGGTAAGGCAGAACGGTTAGAGGATCTGATTAACGAGTTTTTCGAGATAACACGATTCAATATATACGATATTACATTACAATACACGAAAATCAATTTAACTCGCCTGCTGGAGCAACTTGTATATGAATTTAAGCCTATGCTCAAATCAAAGAATTTGCAATGTAATCTTTGTGTTGATGATGATATAATGCTTCGATGTGACGCAGACAAAATTCAGCGTGTTTTTGATAACCTTTTGAGAAATGCGGTTATCTACAGTTTTGAAAATACGGATATCACGATCAGCGCACAATGTCAGGAAGATACGGTCAGCATTATTTTTTGTAACCACGGCGATACTCTGCCGGAAGAAAAGTTAAACAGGATTTTCGAGCAGTTTTATCGGCTTGACGCAGCGAGAAGTACAAGCAGTGGAGGAGCTGGATTAGGTTTGGCGATTGCAAAGCAGATTGTTGAACTACACAATGGTACAATCGTTGCAGAGAGCCAAGAGGAACAAAACAAGTTTTCAATTACTTTGCCGTTGGCATAGGAAAATTGTAAGAATTTGCATAGAAAAAAAGAGGAATATCTTACGAGCAATCAAGAAAATACGGGCTTCTGTTTTGGTATAATAAAAGTATCAAGATAGAGGCTCGTATTTTTTGTGATACGGCATAAGGAGGAATGATGAAGTTGCTAAGAAAACAAATGCTGCTATGTTCTATTTTGTTTCTTGCATTTACGCTATCTGCCTGCTCTGCAATTGGGCAGACAGACGAAAACAATCTTACAGATAGCGCAACATCCGCAGAAAAAACGGTATCAGTTGTACGAGGGACAATTACTCCAACCGTTTCAACGCAAACGACTATTGTTCCGGCAGTACCGTTTATTATTTCCTCACCCGAAAATGGCATATTTAATACAGCGGTAGAATTAGAAGAAAAAATCACTGCCGGGCAAATTATTGGAACTGTGAACGGCAAAGAATTGAAATCTCCGGTGGATGGTACAATTACCTCTATTGCCCCATCCAATGAAAGCGTACCGAGTAATTATCCCGTAGCGATAGTGCATTATACAGGATTTGCCCTCAATGTAGAGGCAGATAATTTTTTGAGTACCTTACCGGAGTATGCAGAGTTGAAAGCAAAATTTCAAGTATATGATGGGGTAGGACCAACCGATATGATTGCCGTGGTGTCGCCTGCCGCAGATGAAAATGCGTTTACGGGAATCGTGCCGCAAGAGGGCATTCTGCAATGCTTGATCAGTCAAACAGTCGATGTGAAATCGGGGCAAAGAGCAACGGTAGTCATAACGGCGACAACGAGAAATGATGTCCTTATATTGCCGCTGTCGGTAATAGCGGGTAGACAAGGTACGGGATTGGTTACTGTAATTACTCCGAATGGAGAAAGAGTGGAAACAAAAGTGACATTGGGTGTGACAGACGGAGCCAATATAGAAATACTGTCCGGCTTAGAGGAGGGCGATGTGGTTTCTGCTACTCCGCCAAACCTTGATCCGAGGGGAATTTGATAAAATGAAAGGAATTTCCGAAAAGACTTTAATCAAAATAAAGGATTTGAAAGCAAGCGTCAAATTGAATAATGGCGATATGCTGACAACAGTAACCAACGCTAATATGGAATTGCAACGAGGGCGCAGTTATGCCATTGTCGGAAAGTCCGGCTCAGGCAAAACAAGCCTTATATCCATTATTGGCTTGTTAAATCGGGAATATGAGGGCGAGTACCTTTATGATGGTATATCTATTTCTGCTTTGAAAGACCGTGATCTGTCTATACTGCGAGCCAATAATATCGGATTTGTATTTCAGAACTACTCTCTGATTAAGCACTTGCGGGTATGGGAAAATATCGAATTACCCCTACTCTATGCCAAAAAGTCGTTTACCGCCAAACAGCGTCACGAGATAATTACAGGCTTGCTAAAAAGTGTCGGCTTAGAAAGCAAGGAAAATGATTATCCAATCAATTTGTCCGGCGGTGAACAACAAAGAGTTGCAATCGCAAGGGCGCTTGCAGTATCTCCGGAAGCCATTTTATGTGATGAGCCTACGGGAGCGTTGGATAAAAAGACGGGAACGCAGATTATGGAACTGTTGCACAGCGTCGTAAAAGAAAATGGAATTATGCTGCTGTTGGTTACGCACGATCCTGATATTGCAGATACCTGTGATACGATTTTTGAAATGGATGGAGGGAGGATAACTTGTGCTAAAAATGATACTTAAAGACCTTCGTCTGTCTCCACTTAGAAGTATTCTGACAAGTGTTTCAATGCTTGTAGGCATTATCGCAATGATTGGATCGGTATTAGTTGGTACGCTTGGACGGGAGTATTTGATTTCTGTAAACGCACAGGTATATGGCTGGTCACCTACTTACTCATTCGTGATAACGGAATCCGATTTTCACGATAGAAATAAAATGGAACAATTATTCCAGAGATTTGAAGCCATTGATGATGTAGCCGCTGTTACTTTTTCTATGGGAGAGGATATTCGATTTGCACCAATGAAAGATTTAACGCCAATACCGCCGAATGATGTTTACCAAAACCTGATGGCTTTTGATGTAGTTTGCACCACGGAGGCATATTGTCAAGTCTATAATCTTCCAATGACATCCGGTAGATGGTTAGAGCCTTCGAGTGAGGGCGGATCGCTTGAAGTGGTCATAAACAAAGAAGCTAAAAACTATTTTAATGATTCGCCCTATGCTGCAGGGAATGTAAAAAGCACACTTTCGTTAACCCCATTCAATATTGTCGGAGTAGTAAACGATGGCAGGGATTTTCCGACTATCTATACGGATTCTGCGGCGATCCTCAATTTCGCACCAGCAATGTGGCAAGTACAAAATGCAAATGTGTATTGGCATCCCACAACAGGACTGACAATCGAACAGATACGTTCTGCCCTTGGCGACATTTTGACTGATACCATTGGCGGTTACTGGGAAAGTGCTGGGCGGAGTGATATTGGAGATACCTATGATTCGGTATTGTCCATACTGCAATTAGGGCTTTTGGTTACTTCGCTTTTGTTGCTGTTTGTTTCCGTATTAGGGCAGATCAATATCGGACTATCTTCATTGGAACAGCGCACACATGAGTTGCTGATCCGCAGAGCGATAGGTGCTTCACGAACAAACATTGTGGCACTGGTTTTAGGCTCACAGTTGATTTTATCAATATTCGTTTGCTTTGCAGCTATTTTGATTTCGCTGATTTTGGTGCATTGTATTGGAGCGTTGCTCCCTGTGGATTCCCCGGTGGGAACACAGAGTTATCCAATCAGCGTTGCTGTTGTTGCAGTTGCTGTGTCTGTGCTTACAGCATTATTGGGCGGATTATTACCAGCATTGAAAGCAGCAAAATTAGAGCCTGCATTGGCTCTTAGATAATAAAACTCAATTCAAGGAGGAAACAAAATGAAACGAACAATCTCAAAATCCGAAAGACCGTACAGACTGTTACTGTGTGTTATGATTTCTTTGCTGGTGATTATGCTGGCAGGCTGCTCCACTTCTTCGGACTCCGACACAAACACAAGAGGTTTCACGGACTTTGCTACCATTGAAGAAGAATACCTAACGACCATTGAGAGTTTGGATTGGCCGGAGGGCGTTACGCTGCCTGATGCTTTGGAAGGCGAAGATACGGGAGCGTCTTTTCAGATAGGATATGGCGATACATTAGCATCTAACCTTTGGGAATATTCTTGGATGCAGGAATGGCTTGATACTTACAATACGGATTCGGAAAGGGCGGCAAAAGCCTTAGCTGAACTCGAAAAAGCCTTTGATATGCCTTATATGGGAACAGATCGCTGTGATGACGCCACACGCAAATATCTTCGTGATAATATTGATAAAGCTAAGTTGGGAGATCCGTCTGGATTTGCAGAGTGTATTCAGGCAAATTATGCCGATTAAAAAATGGCACAAAAGTCGATTGTCGAAAGCCTGTAATCGTGCTACACGCTGTCTATTAGGGGAGAAAGAAAATCTCTCCTGAAAGCCAAGCCATTCGCCTACGCCAGAATATTTCGCCTAAAAATAGAATATAATTAGGTTTATATAACCCTAACTGTCTTGCATTTCTCCTAAAGATGTGCTATAATTAGGCGAACGAAAAGGAGGCGTAGGCGAATGCGGCAATTTGATTACAGCAAACTGAAAGCAATTGCATGGGACAGCGAGGTACTTTCTCTGGTAGCTCAGATCCACGAGTGCAAGGGACGGCAGGAAATGTATCTGGCGCAGAAACCTGCGGCTTTGGATCGGCTGGTGGAGATTGCCAAGGTGCAGAGTACCGAGGCTTCCAACAAGATCGAGGGTATTGTTACCACCAATACCCGAATCAAGCAGCTGTGCGAGGAAAAAACCACGCCCCGGAACCGGGACGAGGAAGAGATCAGCGGCTACCGGGATGTGCTGAACACAATCCACGAGAGCTATGAATACATCCCTCTGACAGCAAATTATATCTTACAGCTCCATGGGATGCTCTATCATTACTCCGGCCGTGGCATCGGCGGGCGATTCAAGAATGTCCAGAACTATATCAGCGAAACCCATGCTGACGGCACAACCTTTGTCCGATTTACACCGCTGGAGCCCTATGAAACGCCGGATGCTGTTGCAGCCATCTGCGAAAGCTACAACAAGGCCATTGACGATGGTATCATCGATCCCCTGCTCCTGATTCCCATTTTCATCAATGATTTTCTCTGCATCCATCCCTTCAACGACGGCAACGGCAGAATGAGCCGCCTGCTCACCACATTGCTGCTATACCGCAGCGGTTATGTGGTTGGACGGTATGTGAGTCTGGAAGCTAAAATTGAGCGAAACAAGAATGTGTACTACGATGTTCTGCACATCGCCTCTACCAAGTGGCACGAAGGTGAGAACGACCCAGTTCCGTTTATCAAGTATATTCTGGGTACCATTCTCTCCGCCTACCGTGACTTTGAGGACCGGGTGCAGCTGGTGGATGAGAAGCTACCCGCCGTGGACCTTGTCCGTCGAGCTGTTCAGAAGAAGGTCGGCAAGTTTACCAAGAGCGAAATCATGGAGCTGTGTCCCTCCATCAAGAAGGCCTCGGTTGAGAACTCCCTGAAGAAGCTGGTAGAAAACGGAGAAATCACCCGACATAGCAGCGGCAAAAACACCTTCTACACTCGGAACAATTAAGCATAGCCGTGGCAACGTTTTGGCAACAAAAAATCAGATAGCCTCTACTATCTGAATAATGAAAATAATGCCAATACCCTGAACTAAATCCCATAAGCAAATCTGTTTAGAAAACTTTTGGCAGGAGCGAGTGGGAATGAGATAATCCAATAATCATAGGGCCTGTTGCAAAATACGCCCATGAAAAAACCACATCGACCATCCCAAAAAGGGCTTGGCTGATGTGGTTTTTTGCATTAGAATTAAACTACTATGAAAAACTCTGAAACGCAGTAAGCGCTCAATAACCCACCGCCTAGCATCTTCTGCACATCCATGAGATAATATCCCAAATCTCGAAAAACTCACGGTGAGTTTTTCGAGAAACGAAACAGGGATGGTGTCAAATGGGAGAAGTATTAGCGGTGCGGGATGCGTATCGGGCACAGGAATGGGCAATGCTCATACAAGAATGCAGTGCCAGCGGATTGACAAAGCGGGAATTCTGCCAACAGCGTGGGATTTCTGAGAAAAGTTTTTACTATTGGCTAAAGAAGCTACGAACGCAGATGGTTGGGGCTACCGCACCACAACTGGTACAACTGGAATCACTGCCGGCAAAAGACAGTATTCTTGAGATTCACTACCGGGGAGCAGAGATGAAGTTGCCGGATGGCGTGGATATGGATGCCGTTGTGGCCTTGCTTCGCTCCATTCAATCGCTATGATGGATCTGTCCAAAGTCCGCAGCTACTACATTGCCTGCGGCTACACAGACCTCCGTCTTGGGATTGACGGACTGGCCGCAGTGGTGACCCAGCAGTATGGTGGCCAGCTGAATGAAGAAAGCCTATTTCTGTTCTGTGGCCGCAGGACAGACCGAATTAAGGCACTGTACTGGACAGGAGACGGCTATATTCTTCTGTACAAGCGGCTGTCCAACGGCAGATTTCAGTGGCCCAGGTCAGAGGCGGAGCTGAAGCTGCTGGATCCCCAGAGCTTCCGCTGGCTCATGGAAGGACTCCGAATAGAGCAGAAAACGGCTATCCGCAAAGGAAGGCCCAAGGATTTGTTCTGACAAAAATATTCTAAAAACCGCATATTTTTCTGTACTTTATCCTGGATTTATGGTATAATAAATCCAGGATAAATCTACTTTTCAGGGGTGCAAGACATGGCCGCAGCGGATAAGAAAAGTACATACACCGCCGCGGAAGTAGCGGAACTCATTCGTCCTCTGGCAGATTCTGTTGAACTGCTTCAGAAGGAAAATGCGGAGCTGAAGCGGAAGCTGGAGCACATGAACGAGGTCTTTGCCAATGCCCAGAGGGCCCGGTTCGGTCAGTCCAGCGAGAAAAACAGCTATGTTCTGCACGACCAGACGAGCTTTTTCAATGAGGCGGAAAAGGAGCAAGCCCCCAAGGCGGAAGAGCCGACCTCGGATACCATTTTGGTTCCCCAATATGAGCGGAAGAAGAAACGCAGCCAGGCCGAGATACTGAACGGCCTCCCGGAAGAAGAAGTCCTTCTGGAGCTGCCGGAAGACCAACTGGTCTGCGGCAAATGCGGCGGAAAAATGAAACCCATTGGCAAGAAATTCCTGCGCCATGAAATGCAGATCATCCCCAAGCAGATGAAGCTGCTGGCTTATTACGCCGTTACCTATGCCTGCGACAGCTGCGAAAAGGATACGGGCTTTGCCCATATCGTGACCGTGAAGCCGCCGGTACCTCTTATGAAGCATTCCCTGGCCTCGCCCTCGACTGTGGCGTACATCATGACCCAGAAGTATGTGGATGGCCTGCCCCTGGCCAGGCAGGAAAAGATGTGGGCCAGAGAAGGGATCTCTCTCAGCCGTGCCACCATGGCGAACTGGGTGATCCAGTGCAGTCAGAGTTGGCTGAAGCCCCTGTACAAACACATGAAGCAGGAACTTCTGACCCATTCCGTGATCCATGCGGATGAGACCGTTGTGCAGGTGCTGGAGGAAGACGGAAAGCCCGCGACCTCGGAATCCAGGATGTGGCTGTATGCCAGCGCCGCCCTGATTCGGCACCAGGTACGCCTCTTTGAGTACCAGCCGGACCGTAGCGGAAAGCGGCCGGAGGCGTTTCTGAAAGGCTTTACCGGAGCTTTGGTGACGGATGGCTACCAGGCCTATAACCTGCTTACCAAGGTCACCCATTGCGGCTGCTGGGCCCACGCCAGACGAAAATGGCGGGAAGCCATGCCGGAGGGCGCAACGGTAAAAACCAGCAAGGCCGCCGTTGGCTTCCAATACTGCAACAAACTGTTTGCGGAGGAGCGGAAATGCGCCGCCTATAAACCAAAATATCGCCAGGAATACCGCCAGAACAAGGAATTGCCCCTTCTGGAGGAGTATTATGCGTGGCTGAAAACCATCCACCCGGAAAAGGGCAGCAAGCTGGAAGAAGCGGTGCGCTACAGCCTGAACCAAAAGCAGCAGCTTACGGCATTTCTGGGCAATGGCGAAGTGCCGATCTCCAACAACCTGGCAGAGAACGCCATCCGCCCGTTCACCCTGGGCAGAAAGAACTGGCTGTTCTGTGATACCACAAAGGGCGCCGAGGCAAGCGCCATTGTGTATTCCCTGGTGGAAAGTGCAAAGGCAAACGGTGTTGAGCCCTTTGCCTATCTCCAGCATGTGTTGGTGGAGACTACGGGACTCGAACCCATTTCGATGCAAGATGCCAGCGGCATCTTGCGGTCACCAGTTCAAAAAATGGCGGCAACCATACGATTTGCCCCCGGCAAATCGGCAGTCGAGTCCTATATCGTCCACCAAACATAAGAAATCCGAACTTCTTCCTGATTGGGAATGGGTTCGGATTTTTTGCGGACACCCACGCTTTTGTGGGTGTCTGTTTTCATTTTACAGGAGCGGGCCGTTTTCCCGGGCCGCTCTTGCGTTTGTACCGGCATTCAGCGCAATCCGTGCTTCGATTTTGTGGGAGAGTGAAAGCACTGAAAGCGATGCAGCGAAACATGGAGGCCTGACAACAGCGTTCCTACAGCAAGGTCAGCGGCGGACTTTACAAGCGATTGGGAATTGAGGTTTCCACACTGAAAAAAGCCGTTACTCAGGAGATCAGCCGGGGCATTGCCACGGGGCTGGGGTACGGCGATATCGCCCGGAACATTGCCAACGCTACCAGTGCCCCATTTTCCAGAACGAAGACCATAGCCCGGACGGAGGGCCACAGAATCCAGCAGACCTCCACCGCCGATGCCCAGCGGGCGGCGAAGGAACAGGGGGCCGATGTGGTCAAGCAGTGGGATTCTACCCTTGACGGCAAGACCCGGGAATCCCACAGGCGGGTTGACGGAGAGATCCGGGAGCTGGATGAAACGTTCTCCAACGGCCTGATGTACCCCGGCGACCCCAACGGTGCTGCCGCCGAGGTCATCAACTGTCGCTGCGCAAGTCTGACCCGCGCCCGCTGGGCGCTGGATGAAGAGGAACTGGAAGAGCTGAAGCAGCGGGCGGAATTCTTCGGGCTGGATAAGACGGAGAATTTCGAGAAGTTCAGAAGAATGTACATGGGTGTAACAAGCGAATGGGTCTCTGCTGATGCAAAAGTAAAAGAACTCTTAAATGCTGATGCAAGAGATAATTTTTCCAAAATCATCGTAAGAGAAACAACCAAGATAAAACAAGGCTTTTCAGCATTTCCGAAAAACGACATTCTTTACGAAAGAATCAAGCGTATTGAACCTGATGGAAACAAGTTTGATGTTGCATTGCACGGTTCGCCTAAGGCCGTTGCATTTGGCAGTACTGAGGCAAATATGTCTCCCAGGCTGTTGGCTTCCATTATTCGTCATAGCGAAGGATATCATGTCATGGACAAGAAATACGTTTGATTTCTTGTAGCACCGGGAGAGTAATGGATGGTGGATACTGCTTTGCAGAGGAGCTTGCAAATGCACTTGGTGTTACAGTTTACGCACCGAATGACTTGATTTTTATATCAAGAGATGGTAGAATGTCAATTGGAAGATGTGGTTCTGGTAACATGGTTCCGTATAAGCCAAATGAAAGGAAGCGGTTGAAATGAAAAGTAAAAACGGTTTTCGACTGTTTGGCTTTTGGGATGGTATGCCATACGGAGAAGCAACAGACAAATTCGAGGATTTCAAACACTTCAAAAACACCATTGACAAGAAAAAAGTGATTCAGCACATTGAAACTCTGGATGATTGGCTTTCTAGTGAACCATCGAAGGATATGTTTACTGGTGAGCATTTTAATTCTGGATTCTACGAAGATGGTGACTTTAGATTTCCTGTCGATTTCCTCCGATACTACAAAACGCAGGACATTGGCATTCCGTATGAATACGAAGATTATCTGAAAGATACGCTGAAATGAGCACTGTGCGTCTGCATGGTGCTTTTTTCGTGTGAATTTTTAGAAGGTGATAGTTATGAAATGCCCGTACACTGTAAACCGCCACGTTGTCCAGCAGACCAGCTATGAATACGACAGCTGCGGAAACACCGTTATGAATCAACTCATTGAGCACAACACCGCTGAATTTGTGGAGTGCCTGAAAGAACAGTGCGGCGCTTGGTACGATGGACGATGCCGGTATAATCAGGCTGATTGAGCGGTTGTTTCGAATTTTGCAACGACCACAGTTTAACAAGTTAATCCGTAAAAAGGCAGTTGTTCGGAAATTCCGAATAGCTGCTTTTTATATTTCAACAACCGAAAGGAGAACACAAAAAATGATCGATTTGACCCCCATTGTGAACGCCCTGATTACCCTTCTGGGGCTGCTGCTGACCACCTTCCTGATTCCCTGGATCAAGGTAAAGGTCAGCGCCGAGAAGCTGGAACAGGTGAAGAAGTGGACTTCTGTTGGCGTAAAGGCCGCGGAGATGATCTACAAGGAATCCGGTATGGGCGAGGCAAAGAAAAATTATGTGCGCAAGTTCCTGGAATCCAAGGGCTACAAACTGGACATTGACACCGTGGACGCATTGATTGAAGCCACTGTACGGGAGATGCAGCAGGAAGCCTTTGAAATTGTGACCGTGCCCGAGCTGCCTGAAGCGGCAGAGGAAGACACCGAACCCGAAGAGTAATATTTATTCAGCCGAAAAGGCGCTCTGGGAACGGAGTGAAGAAACTGTTGACACAGCCGCAAACCGGCGTTACTATTTCCATAGGGAGGTGTTCCTATGGACAAGATTGAGATTCTACGAAAATGGGTGAACGAAAGCCACAATATTGTAGCCTTCACCGGTGCTGGCGTAAGCACAGAATCCGGCGTGCCGGATTTTCGGAGTGTGGACGGGCTGTACAGCCAGAAATTTGAGTATCCTCCGGAGACCATCATCAGTCACAGCTTTTATCTCCGGAATCCGGAGTATTTCTTCCGGTTTTATCGGGAGAAAATGATGCCAATGGATGTGGAACCCAACATCACGCATAAGACTTTGGCCAGATGGGAGCAGGAAGGGAAGCTCCTGGCGGTGGTGACCCAGAATATTGATGGGCTGCACCAGAAGGCGGGCTCTCGGCATGTCTATGAGCTCCACGGCTCCATTTTGCGCAATTACTGCACCTGCTGCGGTAAATTCTATCCGGCCGCATTTGTGAAGAACCGCGATGACGTACCCCGCTGTGCCTGCGGCGGCATCGTGAAACCGGATGTGGTGCTCTATGAGGAAGGGCTGGATGAAAAGACCGTGGAAGGGGCCGTCAATGCCATTGCCCGGGCAGATATGCTGCTGGTGGCGGGTACCAGTCTGACCGTGTACCCCGCGGCGGGTTTTCTGCGTTATTATCGAGGAAATCGCCTGGTGCTTATCAACCGGGATCCCACGCCCTATGATGACCGGGCAGACCTGGTCTTTCATGAGAGCCTTGGAAAGGTTTTGGCCGAATTGCGGGACATATGAAGAAAATGTTAAAAAACGGTTGACAAACGGGATTCGCTGTTGTATAATACCAAAGCTGTGCGAAACAGCGTCTGGTATATGCCTCTGTAGCTCAGTAGGTAGAGCAGCGGACTGAAAATCCGCGTGTCGTTGGTTCGATTCCGACCGGAGGCACCAGACATCCTTCTGAGATATGACCCGTCCCGGAAGGATTTATGCGGGTGTAGCTCATCCGGTAGAGCGCCACCTTGCCAAGGTGGAGGTAGCGAGTTCGAGCCTCGTCACCCGCTCCAGAAGAAGAGATCTGCGGAAGCAGGTCTCTTTTGCTTTGTCTGGAAAAAACGATGTGTTGGATCGCAGATGCCGGCGTCGCCGGTCGCTGTTATTTACGTGTTATTACCAAAATCGACAATTTAATGCTTGGAAAGATAGCTTGTAAGGTGCAAAATTCACAAGAAAAGGTGCCGTGAAAATCTGCATCTGGTGTTATCGTAAAAAAATATCGATTTTTTTCATTTTTTCATTGATTTTAGGCCGGTTTTGGCTTACAATAGGGGCTGTATGGATTGGGTTCTGCCAATCCGCAGAGAAAATTTCGAGGTGAACGGCAATGCTGAATGTTGTACTGGTGGAGCCGGAAATTCCACAGAACTGCGGCAACATTGCCAGAACGTGCGCCGCGACCGGCTGCCGCCTCCATCTGATCCGTCCGCTGGGCTTTGACATCTCTGAAAAGGCTGTCAAACGGGCCGGGCTGGACTATTGGAATCTGGTGGAGGTGCTGGACTATGAGAATCTGGAGGATTTTTTCGCCAGAAATCAGGTCACGGAAATGTGGTGCCTGTCCACAAAAGCACCCCGGAGCTATACCGAGGCACAGTATCATGACGGGGCGTTCCTTTTCTTCGGGAAAGAGACCAGGGGCCTGCCGGAGGATTTTCTGGAGGCTCACCGGGAGAGTTGTGTCCGCATTCCCATGCGCCCGGAGGCGAGAAGCCTGAACCTGAGCAATGCGGTGGCGGTAACGGTATTCGAAGCACTGCGGCAGTTGTCCTTTCCACATCTGAAAGATTTTGGCAAAATGCGGGGTTAACCCCCGGTAATTTGGAGGAATCAACATGAACTACAATAAGAAATCCATCGAGGATGTCAACGTATCCGGCAAGCGGGTCCTGTGCCGCTGCGACTTCAATGTTCCCACCAAGAATGGCAAAATCACCTCTGACAAGCGTATTGTGGCAGCAATGCCTACCATCAAGTATCTGGTCGACCACAACGCTAAGGTCATCCTCTGCTCCCATATGGGCAAGCCCAAGGGTGAGTGGAAGCCCGAATTGAGCCTGAAGGTGGTGGCTGACCGCATCTCCGAGCTGCTGGGCAAGCCTGTCATTATGGCAAAGGACGTTGTGGGTGAGGATGCCAAGGCAAAGGCTGCCGCTTTGAAGGACGGCGAGGTCATGCTGCTGGAGAACACCCGTTTTGAGAAGGGTGAGACAAAGAATGATTCCGAGCTGAGCAAGGCTCTGGCTTCCATGGCAGACCTGTTTGTGAATGACGCTTTCGGCACTGCCCACCGTGCCCACTCCTCCACTGCCGGTGTGGCTGACTACCTGCCCGCCGTCTGCGGCTACCTGGTCCAGAAGGAAGTTTCCATCATGGGCAAGGCTCTGGCTGATCCCGAGCGGCCTTTCGTCGCCATCCTGGGCGGTGCAAAGGTCTCCGACAAGCTGAATGTCATCAACAACCTGCTGGAGAAGGTAGACACCCTGATTATCGGCGGCGGCATGGCTTTCACTTTCCTGGCTGCCAAGGGCTACAGCATTGGCAAGTCTCTGGTGGACTCCGAGAAGATCGACTACTGCAAGGAAATGATGGCCAAGGCTGAGGCAAAGGGCGTAAAGCTGCTGCTGCCCGTGGACGCTGTGGTCGCCGCTTCCTTCCCTGACCCCATCGATGGCCCCATTGATGTGCAGACGGTTCCCGCCGATGCTATCCCTGCCGACAAGATGGGCCTGGATATCGGAGAGAAGAGTCAGGCTCTGTTTGCGGATGCCGCGAAGAGCGCCAAGACTGTTGTCTGGAACGGACCTATGGGTGTGTTCGAGAACCCCACTCTGGCAAAGGGTACCATTGCCGTTGCCCAGGCTCTGGCGGAAAGCTCTGCCGTGACCATCGTCGGCGGCGGCGACAGCGCCGCGGCCTGCGAGCAGTTGGGCTTTGCTGACAAGATCACCCACATCTCCACCGGCGGCGGCGCTTCTCTGGAGTTCCTGGAAGGTCTGGAGCTGCCCGGCATCGCCTGCCTGCAGGATAAATAAGCGTTCGCGTAATTTGAAACTATGGCTGTAGGGGCGGCAATCTGCCGCCCGGAAAAGGCCGTCAACGTAGGGGGCGATGCCCACATCGCCCCTAGGGTGCGGCTATGATCTGCCTGATACGAGATTCTTCGGTATGCGGGCCGATGTAGGCATCGGCCCCTACAGGCAGAAAGCAGCGTTCAATTGACCCGATCTTATCGGGATTCTGGCCGAATCTGCCGCACCTGCAGAAATCGATTGTATCAATTACATTCTTTTCAGAGTGTAGACATATGCAAGAAGAAACAAGGAGTAATCAACAATGAACAGAAAGTATCGCAAGACCGTCATCGCCGGCAACTGGAAGATGAACAAGACCCCCTCCGAAACCAAGGAGTTTATGACCCAGCTGAAGGCCATTATGCCCAAGGGCCGCTGGTGCGATGTAGCTCTGTGCGTTCCCGCTGTGGATATCCCCGCTGCCGTCCGCGCTGTCCGTGAGACCCGCATCGGCATCGGCGCAGAGAACTGCAACGCCAATGCCTCCGGCGCTTACACCGGCGAGATCGCTACCAACATGCTGGTGGATGCAGGCTGCAAGTACGTCATCATCGGCCACTCCGAGCGCCGCGCCATGGGCGAAACCGACGCTGATGTCAATGCCAAGGTTCTGGCTGCTCTGGACGCTGGCCTGACCCCCATTATGTGCTGCGGCGAGACTCTGGAGCAGAGAGAGTCCGGCATTACCACCGAGTGGATTACCATGCAGATCAAGCTGGGTCTGGCTGGCGTCCCCGAGGACAAGATCCGCAAGGTCATCATCGCCTACGAGCCCATCTGGGCCATCGGCACCGGCCGCACCGCTTCTCCTGAGCAGGCTGAGGAAGTCTGCGAGAGCATCCGTGCCGCTGTCCGCAAGCTGTACTCCTCCAAGAACGCCCGGGCCATCTCCATCCTGTACGGCGGCTCCATGAACGACAAGAACGCCTTCGAGCTGCTGGCCCAGCCCGACATCGATGGCGGCCTGATCGGCGGCGCTTCCCTGGTTCCCGAGAAGTTCGTCAAGATCATTGAGGCAGCCAACCAGCCCAACGAATAATTTTCGCTTTCAGGAAGGGAGGAAACACCGGAGGGTGTTTTCTCCCTCTTTTGCGTGAGAAAAATTGACAATTGACAATGTATAATTGACAATGACGGTGTCCCTTCGGGACTATTTCAAAAAATCCCCGAAGGGGATACCGCAATTGTCAGCTGTCAATTGTGAATTGTCAATTTGTCACCCCTCATGGAGGTAGTAAAGAATTGAAAACCTTATTCTTAGACGCCAACGCCCCTGATACTGCGGCGATTGCCGCGGAGATCATCCGCGGCGGCGGTCTGGTAGCCATTCCCACGGAGACGGTTTACGGTCTGGGGGCCAACGGACTGGATGAAAACGCTGTCCTGAAGATTTTCGAGGCGAAGGGGCGGCCCCAGGACAATCCCCTGATCCTCCATGTGGCGCAGCCCGGGGAGATGGAGCGGTTCTGTCACGACATTCCGGAAAGCGCCTACCGTCTGGCGGAAAAATTCTGGCCCGGTCCTTTGACCATGGTGCTGCCCGTGAAGGATATTGTGCCCAAACGGACCACCGCGGGTCTGGACACTGTGGCTGTCCGCTGCCCGGACAGCGATGTGACCCGTAGGATCATCGCGCTGGCTGGGGTACCCATTGCGGCCCCCTCCGCCAATATTTCCGGCAAGCCCTCTACCACCACCGCCGAGCATGTGCGCCACGACCATGATGGAAGAATCGACGCCATTGTGGACGGCGGCCCCTGCCGGGTGGGTGTGGAATCTACCATTGTGGATCTGACCGAGGACCGTCCCCGCCTTCTGCGCCCCGGCGGAATCACGCCGGAGCAGCTTATTGAGGTTTTGGGTGACCTGGTGGTGGATAAGGCAGTTACCGCGCAGATTGACAAAGACGCCGTGGTGAAGGCCCCGGGCATGAAGTACCGCCATTATGCCCCGGCGGAGCCTGTGGTCATCGTCTCCGGCAGCCGGGAGAAAGCCGCCGCGTATATCCATGCCCACTTCATTCCCGGGGATCGGGTGCTGTGCTTTGAAGAAGAATTGGCCCTGTATGCCGACTGCGCCCCGCTGGCATATGGCAGAGAGGCGGATGTGAACACCCTCAGCGCCGGGCTGTTCTCTGCCCTGCGTATCCTGGACGACCCAGGCATCCATCAGGTCTATGCCCGCTGTCCTGTGGGCGGCGGCGTGGCCTATGCTGTGCAGAACCGACTGAAAAAGGCCGCGGCCTTCCACATTGTGGACGCGGAGGCGGAAGCATGATTCTGGGTATTACCGGCGGCACCGGCTGCGGCAAGACAACGCTGCTTGCCTGCATCCGGGAAGCAGGGGGCGTGGTCATGGACTGCGACGCCATTTACCATGAGCTCCTTCGGACGGACACCGCCATGCTTTCCGCCATTGAGGCCCGATTCCCCGGTACGGTGGAGGATGGCGGCAGAAATCTGAAAAAGCTGGGAGCTCTGGTCTACCGGAATCCCAAGGCGCTTGCCGACCTGAACGCCATTACGCACGCCTGCGTTCGCCGGGAGGTGGAGAAGGTATTGGCCCAAAAGCCGAAGCTGGCGGCCATCGATGCTATTGCTCTGTTTGAAAGCGGACTGGACAGCCTTTGCGATGTGACCGTTGCCGTCACGGCCCCCATGGAGGAACGGGTCCGCCGTCTTATGGCCCGGGATTCCATCCCGGAAAGCTACGCCCGCAGCCGCATCGCCGCACAGCACGAGGAAAACTGGTTCCGGGAAAAGTGTACCTGCACCCTGGAAAACAACGGCACACAGCCCCAATTCAAGGAGAAGTGCCTTGCTTTTTTGCGAAATCTGTGTATAATATAGGAAGACTGTTGTTGTTGAGTGAAATACACTGACAGAATCTCATATTATGGAGGAATGACAAATGAACGTTGATGAACTCCGCGAAGCGCTGCTGAGCAGCCCCAAGAACGGCTACGCAGGTCTGTCTGATGAGGACCGTGCCGAAATGGAAGCCTATTGCAAGCGCTACGCTGCTTTTATGGATGCCTGCAAGACCGAGCGGGAAGCTACCGCATGGGCTACCGCCGAGGCCGAGAAGCACGGCTTCAAGCCTGCTGTCCCCGGTATGGAGGTCAAGCCCGGCGATAAGATTTACATGAACAACCGTGGCAAGAGCTTTATGATTGCCGTGGTGGGCACCGAGAGCCTGGCTCAGGGGGCCAACATCTGCGCCGCCCACGTGGATTCCCCCCGGATGGATTTGAAGCCCCAGCCCATGTATGAGGATTCCGAAATCGCCTACTTCAAGACCCACTACTATGGCGGCATCAAGAAGTACCAGTGGACCTGCGTGCCTCTGGCCATCCACGGTGTGGTCTGCAAGAAGGACGGCAGCCAGGTCACCGTCACCATCGGCGAGGACGAGAACGATCCCATTCTGGTGGTCTCCGATCTGCTGATCCACCTGTCCGCTGACCAGATGAAGAAGACTCTGGCCGAGGGCATTGCCGGTGAGCAGCTGAACGTGATCCTGGGCACCGAGCCTCTGGAGGGTGAGGGCAGCGACCTGGTGAAGCTGAACATCATGCGGCTGCTGAACGAGAAGTACGGCATTGTGGAGGACGATTTCCGCACCGCCGAGCTGACGGTGGTGCCTGCCGGCAAGTGCCGGGAGGTGGGCCTGGACCGGAGCCTGCTGGGTGCTTACGGCCATGATGACCGGGTCTGCGCCTATGCCGAGCTGGAGCCCATGCTGACCCTGCCCACCCCCAAGCACACCGCCGTGTGCATTCTGGCCGACAAGGAAGAAATCGGCTCCGTGGGCATCAGCGGTATGCAGAGCCATGCCTTTGAGTACTTCATGGAGATTCTGTGTGACGGCCAGAATGTAAAGCTGAGCCATTGCTTTGCCAATTCCTTCTGCCTGTCTGCCGACGTTTCCAATGCCTTTGACCCCAACTTCGCCGAGACCTGCGATCGCCGGAACAACAGCATGCTGAACTACGGCGTTTCCATCTGCAAGTACACCGGCTCCCGGGGCAAGGGCGGCGCTTCCGATGCCTCCGCCGAGGCTATGCAGCATGTCCGTTCCACTCTGGACGCCGCCGGTGTCAAGTGGCAGATCGCCACACTGGGCAAGGTAGACCAGGGCGGCGGCGGTACCGTGGCTGCCTACATGGCAAACCGGAACATCGTCACTGTAGACGCGGGCGTTCCCGTCCTGTGCATGCACGCCCCCATGGAAATCGTCAGCAAGCTGGATTGCTACGAGACCATGAAGGCCTGCAAGGCCATTTACCTGGCGTAACATTTTCAGAATCCCCCGTTTCTGCCGTCATGGGAGAAACGGGGGATTTTTCATGGGGAAAAGCAAAATAGACGTAAGATCCCCCCAAAACAGGAGCGAAACAGCGTCCCTGACCGGGGTGAAATATATATTGAAAATATGGCTGGGGTGTTGTATTCTAATAACAGCAGAGTGAAAAGGGGATGCATTGGAATGCTGCTGTCGCAGGTGCTGATCGCCGCGGGGCTTGTCCCCGTATTGGTCAATGTACTTCTGTATGCTTTTTCGACCACGGATGGGGTGCGCTCCGATAGTGTGCGCATGCCCCGGGCGCTGTTTTGGGCCGGCACGATCGGCGGCGCTTTCTGCCTGGGTTTGACGGTGATTCTCTCAATTTTCCAACTCAGAATGCTATGGAGTGTAGTTGCCATTTCTGCGGGATTGTTGTCGATTATCTGCGTTTTGGCCTATTATTCCATCCGTATCCGCTACGACGAGGACACGTTTCTGTGCAGAAGGTTTTTCTCCCGAAAGATCTGGAGCTATACGGATATCGAGGGCGTTATTCCGGGAGCCAATGGAGACTATACGTTGGTGCTGAAAAAGGGAAAAATCCGGGTAGACGGAATGGCTCATGGCGGGGCACAGTTTCTTTCCTATGCGGAAGACAGGCATTTTGCGGCAGGGCTTGGACCGATCCCGGATGTGCCCGGCAGGCTTTTTCACGGCAATGTGGTGGACCCTGTGCCGAAGGCCGTTCTCATGTGTCTGCCCGGTGTGGCGCTGACGGCACTGGTGGTGTGGAGCATTGTAGAATGGTGTTCGCTGGAAGTGCCGTGCAGCCCGGAAAACGCGGATGGTGTGCTGATATGCTGGGCGGCAGCGGTTTGCTACTGGTGCTTCGTGGTATTTGCCTTCCATATTTTGAATCATGCGGAAAAGCATCCCCGGCTTGCGGCGTTGCTGGTGAAGAAAGAGGAGCTCAATATCTAAGGGGGAAGTTTATGACCACTATCCAGAAGATCACGAATCGTCTCCGTCTGTACATGAAAAATCATGACTATCAATTCTCTAAGAAATGCTTTTATAGAATTCAAAATGATATTGCATACTGCATTCAATTTGATATGCCGAGCAGCTTGATTTACGCGACTTTCTTCGTGATGCCGCTCTATATTCCCTGTGAACACCGCTATTACACCTATGGGAAACGAATCAGCGCGCTTCCGCTGCTGCCACGAGACGCGTCAGACAAGGAAATAGAAAAATGGTGCGAAGCCCTGTGCGGGGAATTGGAAAACAGAGTTTTCCCGTTCTTTCAAAGGGCTGCAACGCCTGAACAATTGGTGGATGCCGTAGAGGAAAAACAGTATATGCTGTGCCCAGCCGTATACATTTCCAGGCTGGAGCTGTTCAGTTATCTATATATAGGGGACTTTTCGAAACTCCTGCCGGTTCTTGATGAATATCCGCGTATCCTCCGGAGCACTACATTTTTGACGGAAACGGTGCGGGGACATTATATGCGGGAAGCGGAGAATGTCCGCCGATTGATGCAAAGAGGAGAACAGGAATGCCACACATTTTACGCAAAGACAATTGAATATACCATGCATAAGTGCTTTTGATTTCCTCTTTTCCGCAAATATGGAATTCTATTTTAGAATAGGGTGATTGGTGATAGAGTATGGAAAAAATCGGAAATATACGAAACTGTTGGGAAATTGTCCACAATTCCCGTTATATTGCAGCCATTGGGAGCGGAATATCTGTGTTTGACCGCGCCAGTCTGGAGCTTGTATATCACATTACCGGTCTGCGTTGGGTTCATGGCGGACTGTTTGCGGATGACGATACCCTGATGGTCTACACGGGGGAGCAGAAGCTGTTTTTCTTCCGCATCTCTCAGAGGCGGCTTCTGTGGGCTGTTCCAAGGCCACGGGAAATTGCGGCTTCCGGGGATATGCGCTGCTGCAAAATCCGGGGGACGGATGAAATTCTTTGTGTTGCCCAGGGAAAAAAGAGTCTGGAAGAGCAGTTTCTGCTCAAGGTAGATTATAATGGGGAGAAAATGTTCGTGCGGCAGCTGACGGACTGCTACCGTGTTGTTACGCAGCTTGTGTGGGCGTTGGAGCGGGGAGTGACCTTCCTGTCTTATCAGGCGAAGGGGGATGGCCGGACGCTCCTCTACAGAATTCATCAAATCAATGGTGACGCCTGTTCGATCCTTTATGAAGGAGAAAGCACACAGCAGCCGCGATTTTATTCCGGGAACTATCTGTTTCTGGCGGACTACAGCGTTGCTCCGCCTAGGGCAAGTGCCTATCCGCTTACCGGCAGAGATCACCTGAATCTGGGAAAACCTCTGCCTGTCACCCTTCCGGCAATGTGGACAAGCGGCCCGGTTGGAGCGAAAAAGCAGGTGCTTCCGAGAATATGCTGGGTGGATGAAGTTCAGGGAATATTGGCTGCCTGTGACCAGCGGGACTGGGCCGGTGTGTATGATTTTCAAAATGGGAAAATGATTCTGGAAGCCCATTGCGCCGGGGCAACCTGTGCGGAATTGCTTGACGGAAGACTGCTGATTGGCACCACCGCGGGACTTTTTGCGAAACAAAGGAACGAGATGGAATAAGCGTAGAGGGGGCTGTTTGAAATCTGGCTGCTGAACCAAAGCAGCGTCGGATTGAATTGTCCAGCAGTTGGAGCATTCCCCTCACATTATCACCAGGGTGGTAATGTGAGGGGAGATAGACACTTAAAGAAATTACATGGTATTTTGCGGTTTTATGGAATCAGCGTACTTATCAGAAGGGATTTAACCTTTCAGATAAGTACGCTGACTTTTTTACATTCCCGGCGGCATCCAGGATAAATGCGGGGGCGCATTACAGTGTTCCTTGGATTTGGGAAGCCGGAACGTGTGATGCATACATTCGTTTTGGCTGATAGCTGGGGTATAGACAGCTTGCAGGGTGTCTATTTACGGAATGACATACAATTCTGCACCTGCATCCAGAAATTCATCCGGGATTTCACCGATGCTCCAGCCACTGCCCGTGCTTTCAATGAACAGATAGCGATGACCATCAATTTCATAATAGGCTGTTGCATTATAGGTATCCGAGGTTCGTATGGCTACTGCTGCATGGCCAGGCAGGTGAAGCAGACCTACTTCATAGCCCCACTCCTTCAGGAGCGCAGCCATGAGAATACTTGTGTCCTCACAATCGCCCTGCCTTTCGTACAGGGTTTCTATGGGATAACGGGGGTATTCCTCCTGCCCTGTGGAGACCGAATCGTACTCATATTCAATGACGTCCTGCACAAACTTTACAATTTCCCGGGCGACAGAAGCATCATCGTAGGAGAATTTTTTCGCGACATCCCGTATAGCATCTACAATGGTACGGATGATTTCACGGTTGTTTTCGTCATTGATGTAAAGGTACATGTTCTCTACATTGTAGTAGCGCTGAAGACTGCGATAATACAGGTACATATTTTTGTCTACCTGGATATCCAGAGAAATAGGATTCCGCCCGTTCTGGGAGGTCCATTCAAAATGTATAGTCTCCCATTCCGGATTTTCGCCGGAGTATTCGGCCACTCGGTCATCGTAGACCAGAGGTGCTTTGGTTTCGGCGGTTGTCTCACCTTCCGTTGATTCTTCTTCAGTAGACTCCGACTCCGTGGGGACAGTAATCGTTTCGGGTGGTGCAGTGCTGGTTTCTGTGGGGGCGGAAGTGCTTTCTATTGGCATGGGTATTTTTGCGTATTGATTCACCATGCAAAAAACAAGAATTGCAATACCTGCCGTTAAGAACAAGACAATTAACAGAATTGGGAGAAGAGCTTTCTTTTTTCTGATCTTCTCCTTTTTAACCAGAATTGCACCGCAGCCTTCACAAATGACACTGTCATCATCATTACGCAGACCGCATCTGGGACAATACTTCATCGTTTTTCACCTTTTTCTTTGTGTGTCGGCTTATTTCACGGCCAGCCCAATAAAATCTCCCTGTTGAACCATGGTGCAGTTTCCCGATTCTGTCGCTGCTGTTAATTCGGCAAGCAAGTCAGGCGTGTCTGCACAGTCGTAAATATATACATATTGTCCGCTGCAGTCCAGATACAAGACAGGGGAGTGGGTGATGTTTCCAAGCGCTTTCGCGGGAGTCTGCTCCTGCACAGTCGTCGAGAAAACGTTCAATTGGCGCCACCAATCAGAGTCATTCAGAAGTTCCACGACAAGACTGTTCAGATTCAACGTGCGCTGACCGCCCCATGTGACGGAAATTTGCGTTTCGTCCGGAATCAGAACATCGAAAACTTCAAAAGCTGCATGCTGCATATCTTCATCGCCGAAGACGAACAGAATATACTGCTCATCGGAAAGCGTCAAATCTGCGGAGAAGCTATCAGTACTGTCGGGAGTTCCCTCCGCATGGTTTTGCTGCACAAGCAGTGCATAGGAAAAATCAGCGGCATCTTCGGCATTCTCAGGCACTGATTCCGCGGTGGTCAGAAGTGCCAAAGGCTGATATGTGCCCTCCTGCGAGAGAGGTTCAGGAATCCAGGACTCCAGATCGTCTGTTTTGACCGTTTTTATGGAGGAAACCTGATCCGGCAGCTGAGACAGGGCCGCGGCGTCTATGGGGGGATTCGTGGCCGGCTGCGTGGCCTCTGTGGTAGGAACTTGAGTTTCCTGCGTTGTTTCAACAGGCTCTGTTTCAACGGTGGTTTCCGGAATCTCTGTTGCCATTGTTGCCGGCACTGTGGCAGTAGTCGGGGCGGGGGAGGGGGTGGAGTTTTTGCTGCTGCCAAACAGGGAGACGCATAGCCATACTCCGCCTACAATCAACGCACCGACGAGCAATCCCGCAATCCCGCCTGTGGCAATCAGCCGTGTATTGTATTTCCCACGCTTGTAGTTGTCCAGCTTTTCTTTCGCATCATCCGCTGCCGCCAAGGCAGACTGCTGCTTTTCGAACATAGCGTCCTTTTCTTTGTATGCCCGCTGTGCGGCATCTTCAGCCGCAGAGATTTTGGACTGGGCAGCGTCTCGCTCATGAATTGTCTTTGCCAGATTCTGGTTCAGAATTTCCGCGTTTTTGCGTTCCCGGGACAATGCTTGCTGGAGAGATTCCTTTTCGGCTCCCAGCGCCTGAGCCTTTTCATCTGCCTGACGGTGGAGCTGCTGTTCTTGCTGCAAGGCAATGCCCACTTCCGAATCATGTTTCTGCAGCTCTTTGTAAGCCGCAGATGCCTTAGCGTACAGCGCGTCTTTTTCCTGCTGAACAGCCGCAACAGCGGCTTCACCATCCTCTTTTGCCCTGATGGTATTGGCTTTCTCTGCCTCAAGAGCGGCTCGATAAGATTCTCGCTCCTGTGCAAGTTCAATTGCTGCCTTAGTTTTGGCCGCTTCTACTGCCTTGCGGGTATTCTCCTGCTCGGCGGCTACTGCATCAGCGCCCCTTTGTCTCTCCGCCGCAACAGCGGCTTTGCCATCCTCCTCGGCCTTGCGAGTGTTCTCTTTCTCAGCGGCCACTGCGGCATTCCCGGCTTCTACTGCCTTGCGGGTGTTCTCCTGCTCGGCGGCTACTGCATCAGCGGCCCTTTGTCTCTCCACCGCAACAGCGGCTTTGCCATACTCCTCGGCCTTGCGGGTGTTTTCTTTCTCAGCGGCCACCGCGGTATTCCTGGCTTCTTCGGCCTTGCGGGTGTTTTCCTGCTCGGCAGCCAAAGCAGCTTCGGCTTTTTCCCTATCCAAGGCCCGTTCGATATCGTCCTTCGATTTTTGATGCTCGCTGACCAGATTACACAGAGTATTAATGTCTACCTTGCCGAATTTCTGACCGAACAGGTACACCTTTCGCATTTGCGGCTGTTCTTCTTTGACGGCAGTGCGTAGTTTTTCGGCTGCTTGCGCATTTAGATGGTCAAGCGTATTCGGTGCCTTGAGCAATGCGGTGATCCGATTTCGGAACATCTCGTCAAACCAGGGAACATATTGACTTTGATGGGCTTCATATTCCGCATAGAGTTCTTCGAGGCTGGAAATTGTGCCATTTTTGGAGGTATCGCGGCTCCATTGCTCCGCGGAGCGGATGGCATCAAAGCATGCCGTGCTTTTCTGAACGAATATTGTTTCGTCCTGGTACTCCCGCTCATCCTTGAATAGCTCCTGCATGGCACTCTGACGCCGCTCCCAGGGAAATTGGACCCATTTGACCAGTGTTTCCATCAGGGGCGTTTTTTTAACTGGGGTGGGAGTTGTTGCCAGATCCAGAAGCAGAAAGCTATCCGGCAGCTGTCCTACGGATTCGCCAGCGGGAAGAACAAATATGCGAATGCTGTTTCTCTCCACGATTTTGGGAATATCTGCCGCACGCTGGTAGGTTGCATAGCCCACTTCCACAGCAAGCCGTGGGGGAAGCAAAGAATAAATTCCGGCCAGCAGCCGCAGAGCCCGATCGTTGAAGCTGAAATTTGGCTCCAATTGGATCACGACATTCTTTTTCTGGTAAATGGCCTCCACGGTTTTGAGAGTCACAATAAGGTCGTGGGCCTCGATTTTCGGAATAATCTTACGGAGCGGAGAATCGCATTCCAGAGAAGCCTGTTTATTTCTGTATAGCTCGAGCGTTTTCCAGGACAGCGGTTCTGTGCCCAGAAGCATATCCAGATAGTTATAGCCATCTGTTCCTCGCAGAGCTTGCTCATGGGAGAAAACAAAGGTCTGGGAATACTGGGAAATACGGTCCTCTCGGTTTTCCACACCACTGACGGATAATGCGCAGAAGGGACGGACTCTTTCCATACCCCGCATTTTATACAGATGCATGGGTGCGTAGCGGATTGCCACGGGCTTTTGATTCTGCTTCTCTGTTTCATAGCCTGTCAGTCGCTCAAAGCCGCGCAGCTGGCTGTCCACCACCTGCAGGACACTGTTGGCGTCCAGGGCGCCCAGGCTTTGCAGGAATGCAGACAGACCGTCAGATTCCGCCAGCCTCATTTCGGCACCGGATGCGATGGTGCCTCTGATTGTACTGTATCGATCCATTGATTTACTTGCCCCTTATTTACGCACTTTTTTGAAGAACAACTTGATTCGTTCCCCCAGCAGAACGGCCCGCTGGTCATAGTTTTCCAGAATGCTGATATCCGCGGCACTGGGGTTTTCAAACAAATGGCACCGCAGCAGTGCTTCCCGGATATCTCCGTCTTTTTCACCGCTGAAAGGAGGAAGTACCCGGTACTGTGTCTTCTGGGAGAAGTTTCCGGGGTATGCACAATACCGATCCTCATTTGTAGGATCCGGGCAATATTTTGCATCAGCAGGGATGCAGCCGGTGGTTTCCAGAAGCCAATTCATAAGCTCTGCTACATGATGGGGCTTCGGCCGACGGACATTGCCGGAGTCGTCCAGATTCAGACTGGGATCCTCCTTGATTTTTAACTCATTGGGTGCCGCAAAACCGTAGGGAGAAACCCGCAGGCGGGCATGATAAGCATTGCTCAGCGCACCGTATCGGCTGATTTGTTCTCCCACCCTCTTGTAGACTGCATTGGCGCCATTGGCGTCAATGCGAAGGCGTTCGTCATCAAAGACATAGGTGGTCAGAATGCTGTCAAACTGCGTTGTGGGGCGCACAGGAGGTGCCTGTTCTGGAATTTCCAAATCAGGGCATTTATTGAAAATCAACATGACAGGCGCAAACATACCGCCGTTTTTCTTATTCACAGCGGCTGGAATCCGGCCGACATCCTGCGTCCATTTTTCACGCAGTGTCTGGAATTCTTCTGCCCAGGAGCAGGCATTTCCGACCATAGTTAAAGCGTTTCCGCCGATGGCTGTACTGGAGTCAAAGCAGAGAATGAAAACATCACAGGCCAGCGCAATAGGAAATTCGTTCAGAATTTTATTGCCGTCAATCTTTCCGGTGTCATGATCGCATAGTTCACCGGGGAGATCTGTCAGTGTTAAAAGATAATGCCGATCCTGCTCCATGTTTTTTATGCGGAAGGTTACACTATAAGCGTCCAGTCGTTTCAGCGCGGCTGTTTTGTCGGGCGCAATGCCTTTTTCGTAATTATCCAGATCTGTCAGCAGACGCGCACAGGGGCTGACGAGTTCAATGGTGGCCAGGGAGGAAATCTTTTGACTTCTACCCCAAATCTCGTCGTCAGCCATAGCACCGGTCGCCGCGTTTTTGGCATAGTGCGCCAGCGCCAGAATGGTGCTGGTTTTGCCGGCTTTCTGGTCGCCGATGAAGGTCACTGTCCTGTGTTCCGCTGTCCCGGCGTGTTCAAATACGCTTTCCCCACAATAGGGGCAGACACGACGATTGACGATGGTATCGTGTTCGGGCTGGCCCGTTCGGACGGTATAGCCAATCAGGACATTGTTCCCTTCATTATCCTGTTCCCAGTTTGCCTTGATTTTGAAACTGTAGGCCTCATCGGAGGCGAACAGAGACTGAAGAATTTGCAGTTCGGAACGCAGATCATCCTGGGTAAACACAATATCCTCGATCTTCTGGGAGGCACGTTCCAGAGACTCAATAGCCTTGCATTTTGTTTCAGGGACGTCCGGCTCTTCAGATTTGTCTGCTTTCCTGTCAGATTCTTCTGCAGATTCCTCTTCAGCAAAAATATCCGCAAAAACGGATTGCTCTTTTTTCTGAGTCTCGACTACTTTTAGCGTGGTATATTCCTTGATATCGGCAATCGTAAGAGATTGGATATCGGGATTATTCAGATTGTTCCTGTTGCTGATATATTTCAGCAGTTCCTGCAGTGTCAGCTGGCATTGGTGGTAGCCCATATCCTGAACGGGACCGGCATTGATCAGCCCCTCCAGCTCCGCTTTGGTCATGCGAAAGGAGAGAATGCGGAATCGGCTCTCTTCACTGCCGGTCAGGACCGGCTGCATATCAAACAGCACAGTGTCCTGTGTAAGTTCTCTGCCGCAATAGGTGCAGAAGTAATTGTATGTCATCAATAAAAACCTCTCAACTCGTACACTGCTTCAAATCAACTCGTACACTGCTTCAAAATAGGGGTCGCCGCACAAAAACATGCCGTTGGCGCCGTTCGGAACCCAGACGTATGCGTTCCCATCCTGCTCCAGCAGCTTCAGCGGAACCTTATAGCGGATACCGTTCATATCCCTCAGCCATAATCTGGCGCGGGGCAGGTACATCGGGAAATAGATCTTATCTACGTCAAGGCCCACATGAACAACTTTTCGTGCCTGTCCGTATTCAATGTGCTTGCTGCCGTCCCGACACATTACTTCTATAACGCATCCTTCGGGATAATCCACATAATCGGACAGAAATTCTCCAAATTCCTCTTCTTCAAATAGATTCGCAGTGTTAATCCTGCGAAATTTAATATCTTCCGGTTTCTTATTATAGCGCATTATCAGAATTCCCTCATGGCAGTAATTGGCACATAACGTTTTCGGTTTCCGCTTCCGGACATTTCACAAAAGTTATCTGTACGCCCTTTAGCGGGGCGTTATCCGGCGCGGAGTTGGAAATGTAGAAAGCAGGGGTACCAGTTCCGGCAATGTGCTCATCCACGGTTTTTGCCAATGCGTTGGTACACAACAGGAATTTCCGGGAATTGCCTCTGAGACTTGCGGGAGAAAACTCCCCCTCAGGCAGCTCCTCGGTGCCGGCAAACTTCTGACAGAATGCCTTGGGCTGGTATATCTTTTCCAGGCGGGCTCTTGTTTTCTTCTGTTCCTTTTCCAGGGACAACTTCCGTTCTGCGAAGTCTCCTTCCGTCAAAGTCGGAATGGATTCCTTCAGAGCTTCATAGAAGCGCTGGATTTGCAGGGAACATTCGTGTTCTACAATCTTTTTCAGATAGCTTTCAATATCCCGACCGTACCCTTCCTCGCAGTACCCCAATGACAGCATCTGCGGCTTGGGTTCGCCGTCCGCGGGGGCCGCAAGCAGGCGGGCCATTTCATCAGCATTGGCCCGGAGTGAGAGGCCCAGAGCTGCTGCATCAGCTATTTCTTTCAACGTCTCCGCTGCATTTGCGATTTTTTCATCAAAAACACGGGCAATATCTTTTTCAAGCTGCTGCCCTGTCATCCGCAGGGCCTCTTCCGAGGCATCACGGGCCACGGCAAAACGCTGAAGCCGTTTGCTTCGTCCCAGAATTCCGCCGGGCGCAATCGCCATATCCGGATGCAGCGGCTGATAGGAGCCATGTACGGGGAAACGCTGGAGAACCATTTGACGGAGCTTTCGCTCGTGTTCCTTCAAAAGTTCTTCAAATCTTTCGCCACCGCCGTCTTCGAGAAGGGCTGTCAGCTCATCATTCTTGGCATTCAAGGCTCTGTACGATGACTCATTGAATTCACCGTAGCGCAGATAGCCTACGACATCGCTGTCCGTGTCCGGAAACAGAGTGCTGGGTGTATTCTGTCTGGATAGCACATCCAGAAAAACGCAAACGGATTTCCAGCAGTCAGTGGCATTTCCTGCCAGGAAAGGGGATGCCACCAGACACAGTTTGTGGGGGGCAAAACTGGATTCCCGGTTGTATGCAACCAGTTTGCCTGCGTTTTCGCGCTGGAGGGCAGGACTTTCCAAGCCCAGCTTCCCGACATCGCCAAACAGAAGCACAAGCTGGATGTTCATTTGCAAAGCCCTTCGGACGCCTGCCTCAATTCCCTTCAGCCGCTCCGGATTCAGCCCCGCCTGCAGGTCTGCAAAAAAGACCAGAATACATGACTCATTGGGATTTATCACAATTTCCTGCTCTTCGATTTGCGTGCGCAGAGCGGTGAGCACAGTCTCCTGATCATCCTCCGGTTCTGCTTCTACAAGAAATGCGTCACTCTCAGTTACGCGCGTGTGCCACTGCTGCAGCAACTGTTCCTTCCGCTCGTTCTGAAGATAGCAGATACCCAGAATTTTATTGAAAACGGTTGGTAATGCCTGCATCTATTGCTTCACTCCTTTTGCACTCCCCCTGCCGATTCTCCGGCAGGGGGAGTGCTTTGCTCTATTACACCTGATCCCAATGTTGGGCATTGGCGTAGAACGCCAGCATAGCCTCTGCTTCCTTGGAATCAATCCGCAGTTCCTTCAGCCGATCCTGGAAGGTCTGCGTGACCTCGCCGCCGGGGATGCCGTCCAGATCTTCCAGTCTGGCGGTTTCCTCTGTCAGCATTTTGTCAGCCTTTTCCATGCTTTCAGCCAGGGGGCCGTCACCCTCCCAGCTGTCGATGGCGGCCTTTGCCTTATTCAGCGCACGGGTCAGGTCAATACCATTCAGCTTCTTATACAGGAAATACAGCGTAAAGCCGCCCTTCACAAGATTTGCCTCTCTGGGAGACTTCATGGACAGCATCTTCAGACCGGAGTCGGACAGATTTGCCACAGCAGTACCATCCAGTTTCCAAAGGCCCGATGCGTCTGCCTTCATGACGTTGCCCTGCATGATGCGAATCATCTTGGCAGCGTTCATCTGCTTTTCCACATCTTCATTGTATTTCTCAATGTCTACAGCCCATGCCCGGAACAGCGTGACAGTCTCCCGAACCTCTGCCAGCATGGGACGGTGGGCGTACAGTACGCGCTTGGCATAGTACCATGCCCACTCTTCGGTGCTGTGATGCTTGTTCATGAGGCCGCCGTCCAGAAGTTCAACAGTCTTGGAGACCTGGCCCAGCTTCTTGCCGTTCTGATCGAGAACAGCCTTTACCAGGCCAAGCCCCATGGGCATTCTGCCGGTCACGGGATCTGCAGTGACCAGTGTTTCATCGAAACGCCAGCTGGCGGGATTGAAGCAGAAGACGCGATTGACATACCAGGCCCCGTCGCTGTCCTGCACGCTGTACAGCACACCGAGCTTCTTTGCTTCCTCCAACAGTTGGTCGATCTTTGCGCGCACCTCGCCTTCGTGGTAGAGGTACTGGCCAAGATTGTCCACACTGCTATAGTCATCACGATAGACAATGGAGGGGTAGTCATACCAGGTGGATTTTTCCTCATAATGCACGTTCCCCTGGGCATCCATGACCTTGGTCAGATCCGGAGAGCGGCCGTGAAGTCCATTGGGGTTCTTCCGCTTGACATCATAGTTTTTCTCCCACTGGGCCAGATCGCGGAGATGATAAATCTCAAAGGGAACTGCCTGCTGATACATCATGATGCTGTCGGTATAGTCGCTGCAATAGAAGCCAATACCGGGATCAATGGCCTGAGCGGCCTTCTGAATCGCGGTCACGATTTCCGGAGCGGTACTGTTCAGCGCACTGGGATACATGATATAGCGGTGATACAAACCGCCGGCTACATCGCCATTGAACAGGATCTCGCTGGCGTGGCTCAGTTTGGAGAGGATCTGCTGGGCAAAGGCGTCATAGCTGACAGTGGCCTGGATGCTTTCAAAAAGATTCTCAATGGAGACATTCACATCCATGGCAATGTTGCTCATCATGCATGCCTCAAACGTATTCCGGGCGTCAATGGGAATATCGGGATCGGCCAGGGTCACGCCGGTAATTGTATCTGTAACCACATTGTCCCCAAAGGCCATCCAGGAATCAGGTGACTCAAAGAAACTCTTGATCAGAGCGTCCCGAATCTTCTTCCCTGCAATGGTCTGGGCGACCAGATCGGCCTGATTTTTCAGCCAGCTATGGGCATTTTGGTTGACTGCGGCAATATTGACCGAGGAGGGACTGTCGGTGACGGTTGCGAAGCTCTCATAACTGTTCAGTTTTTCGCCGAATCTCTGGTAGATCTCAGACAGTGCTACCAGAAGGTTGCCGAAGTAATCCAATTGTGTTGCCAGTATGGCAGCAGGCCGCAGGAAGAACTCATCCAGCGCCTTATGCTTGCCCAGGACCCGTTCTCTCTGCTTTTCATTGAACATCCGGTTGCCCCAAGTGTCCATGGCTTCCTTCCAACTCTGAGCCTGAAGGTTACGCTTGCCATTGAAGGCATTGCCTACAGCCTTCCACAGGCCGCCATTTTGAGAGATTTCGGATCGAATCCGCTTGACATCTTCCTTTGCGTCTGCCGGCGACTGCCAGTTGTTTCGCTTTCCGCTGATGGGACTCTGCTCATCGACAGCACGGGCCAGCATGGCCTTGATGCCCACGCCGAAGTTGTCGCCTTCCTTGATAAAGCGGCCCTCATACAGATTTACGTAGGCAAAGGGGCCTTCCTGCTCAATGTACGCCTGAACGCCCTTCCGGAACTCCGCAAAGGCCTTTTTGATCCGGTCGTCCAGCTTTTCCAGATCGGAGGGCTGGGTCTTGGCGGCAACATGTCTGCGGATTTCATCGTCCAGCACACCGTCGTCGTATTCGCCTTTGTAGATGTCATCCCATTCCACAGGCTTATTGCCCAGACTGGCGACCATGTCAAAGTTGTTGGTCTGGAAACTGTTCAGAAACTCCGTCAGGGGTTTCAGCAGCTGGGCGGCGGTGGCTGTACCCTTGGATGCAGTCAGATAATCCTGCTTTCCCAGGAAGGGGAGGAAGGAAACGCCGTCGGTGATCAGAGCGGAACGATCCGCGGCGCTGACGGGCTGCAGTCCGGCTGCACGGCAGGCTTCGCCAATAGCGTATGCCTGGAGGATCTCACGGGGGGCGGAGGCGGAAGCAAAGCCGATGGCGCCAAAGTTTTTGGGGAACTCATGGGCAGAGCCGGGGGCTTCCTTTTCTGAATTGGTGCCGGTGGCAACACTCTTGTTTCCGCAATGCAGCAATGCGTTGCTTACAAAGGATTCTGTCAGGAACGGAGCGTTGTCTGTTGTTGTGGACATCTTTCCAAGCAGGCTGATGAAGAACTCCGCAATGGTGTCCATGGCTCTGTCGATGGAGTCGGCGGAAGTGCCTCCTCTGGTGCCGACCAGGTAGGGAATCGCAAAAAAGTTCTTGGAAGAATCAATGGTGAGGACGCTGTTCGCGGGATCGTTGCAGGTCCAGTTTTCCTGATAGCCGTCGCGCATATGGAGGCCCTGGAAGTAGTTCAGTTCCTTCAGAGCGGCATAACCGTTGGCCTCCAGCTCAGCCTTGCCCTTCGGGTCCAGGGATGCAGCAGCATCCGGCAGGTACAGCATTGCGTAAATATTCACGTTATCTACAAGCAGGCCCTGCCGGATCAGGGCGGGCATTTCCAGAAAACCGCCGCTGCAGGTGCCGCCGCTGACACTGCCGACGACATACACTTCGTACTGGCCGGAAGAGGAAGAGCTGACGGGGATCGATGCCAGCGTAGCGCCTTTCAGGCGACCCAGACGGCTGATGATCTCTTCATCCACGCTCGTATTCGCGTTTTGGTCATGGAACTTCATCTTGCCCATCAAGCGGTTGCGTCCGGCACCTTGGGTGGAGAAACCGGAAATGTGCTTTACCTGCTCCGGATCCGCGAACACTGCCCAGGTATTGCCGGAATAGCCGCCGTAATTGGTTGCCCGCTTGTCAACATCTGAAAGCGTCAGGCACAGCTTTTCGTTGGTATCCAGAAATGTCATTGCGTCCAGTTCTCGCTGGTCTGTATCAATGGCCAGAAAAGATACATATTCCTTCCAGCTGGGGGCCAATCTGGCGGCGATAGCTTTCTTGACATAATGAATGGTCTTGCATCCGGTGCCGCCCAGACCAATCAGGATGGTGCGGTTGCGCGTGTCGGGCTGAATCTTCACCGCGTTCAGCAGGGAGTCGTCGGAGGTATGGATCTTATCTGCGGCCAGCAGTTTGCTCAGATCCTCCAACTTATAGTCGTAAACATGTTTCATAGAGTTTCTCTCCTTTTTCTATATATCCGAATTTTTGAGAATACACACATCCATGGAATTGCTGCCTTTTATTTGAAGACGATGGTCAGAGTGTCGTCTGTTCCCAACTGGCCCGGCGCCTTCAGCACGAACTTGACCGTTCCTCTGACCTGAACCTTGCCCTGCTTCGCAATGCCGCCGTAGAGGACCTGGACGGTTTCGTCCTTCGGGATCTTCCGGACGATGAACCCCTTGCCGAACAGGACACCCTTCAGCTCAATCTGCGCCGCGGGTTTCTGGGAGCCGAAGTATTTGGGCAGGGAAGCCGCCACATCTCCATCCAGCCGTTTAGCCAGCGCACTGAGCAGATCCTTCAGCAGGAAGACCTTTTTGCGTCCGATGCTCATGGTGCTGATCTTAACATTGTTTGCGGTAACGGGGATCCCGCTGTTCTCTTCAAAGGTGATGTTCCAGACGCCTTTGACTCGGGTGTTTTTGGAAATGAAAATCAGGATCAGAATGATCAGTACGATCAGTGCAGCAGCAATGACAAATTTGATCCAGTTATCCCGCCAGAATGCGGCCTTTGCGCTGATGACCGAGACCTTGATTTGCGCATCCTTGTAAGAAACGCCATCAAAGCCTGTAACAGTAATGACAGTGTTCCCTTTCTGATTGGGGGTAATGGTCAGAATACCATTCTCCAGGCTGACAGATGCAATGCTGCTGTCGTCAACAGTTTGGGTGTATGTTACCTCAACGCCATCGGGATCGGTGAAATACTGAGACAAATTGATAGTGTCCGTTGCGTTAGCCTTTTTCTGGAAGACAAAATGGTCGACCCACAACTCTACTTTGGGAATCTTCTTCGTTTCAAGCTCACGGTCCGTTACGTTCACTTTCAGCATAAACGTAAGCGGCTCCGTCATGTCGGGATCTTTGGCGGTCAGGGCAACATCGTAGGTGCCGGGAATCATGCCGGACTTGATCATCATGTAATAACCATCATCGCTGATATCAAAGTCGAAATGTACCCTGGAGTCTGTAATACATTCCAGACCATAAGTCACCACGTCGCCATCGGGGTTTTTGAAAATAACAGGCAGGTTGATGTCCCGGAACTGACTGTTTACATAGGCTTCCAAGGTGTCAGAGGGGCCATTCCCGGTGAGCTCCAGAGGCTGGGCTATGGTTTTGAAGGTGACGGTTTCGCTGCGCTTCTCGTTGTTGCGGAACATTCCGTCTGTCAGGATCACCTGCAGATTCAGTGTACCGCAGGGAAAATCATTCAGCTTGATATCGCAGAAATAACCCTGTTCGTTCGCCTCCATTTTGTACTCGCCGGTCTGACCGTTGGAGTGACGCACTCTCAGAATGGCGTTCTCATGGGTCTGCTCATAGATGCTGTGGTTATGGATCTCGTGTCCCTTGTAGGCAAAGTAGGAACTGACGTGGATCTCATCATTCTTTGCCAGATTATCCGTGTTGCCGCTGGCTGCGTTCGCCACAATGGCCAGCCCCATTTCCTGCAGGTCCGTGCTGTTAATCAGAACGGAAGCGCTTCCGGAGCCTTCTACATGGCAGGTCCACTGTCCATCTTTCGGGCAAATCATTTTGATGGAGCAATAGTTGTCCTTGAATACGGCAATCAAATCATTGCCATCCTGATCGTGGGCCAGCTGTGTCTTGTTCCCACTGGGGTCTGTCAGCGTGACAGAGGTTACGTTGCTGCCAAATACGTTGACAGTTGCTTCGGAAGTTAAAACGGGAACAGAGAAGCTAAACTCACCGGGAAGCGTCATTTCCTGAGGCCAACCCTCGGGAATCGGCTCGTTTTTCCACAGATCGTAGAAGATTTTTTGGAAGGCGATGAACACATGCTTCGGTTCCTCGCAGTTCTCTCTGGAGACGTATCGCTCACCGCTGGCAGCGCAAATTGCGTCCAGCAGGGTTTCGGCAGTTTTAATTTCCTTATCATCGTGGGTGTTATAATTCAGCTCAATGCAGTAAATCGGCCAGTCGTTCGCACCGGCCTGCTTGCCGGCAGGGGTCGGATCATAATCGGCCTTGGTGCCGGATTTATGGGTATAGGAAATACCATCGGTAACCAGAATAATGCAGGCATTCTTTTCCTCAGAGCCGTTTTTTTCCAGCATATCCACCGCGGCGGCCAGCGCGGGAACTACGGGGGAGTAGAGCGGGACCTGATTCGGATTGCCATCTGTATGGGTCCTTGCGTCAGCGGAAGCACTTTCGTAGCCCTTATTTACAGCTTCTACAACGGATTGCTTGAATGCTTCCCGATCCTTGCTGGTGCTCAGGGCACTGATGGGCATGATTTCATGAACATGAGATGCGTCGCTGCGCATATCCAGTTCGGCGGAAGCGCCGGAATACTTGGAAGAGTAAGCATATGCGTCATGGTCCGCGCGATAGCCGAATCCGATAACACCTACCCGCGCGTTCTGAACCGGCATCTGGTCGATGAAGCTCTGAACGGCATTGATGCTCAAACGCTGCGTATCATTCTGGAAAATTGACGCGGAGCAGTCCAGCACCAGCACAAAGTCCACAGGCGCATCAGCATCTGCAGCCGCGGCAGCGGCTAAGGGCATTGCCGTAAACAGCAGCATGGCTGCCATAAGAAGGCTGCAAAAACGAATCCATTTTTTCATGTTGATCTCTCCATCCTTTTCTAACCGCTTTACGTGAATGCAAACGCAATTGAGTACGGCGGTGCTTTTTGTGCCATTTTTGTGCATTTTCGCATTCTCGTTAACAATGAGTTCGTTATACCACTGATTATCCCTATATGTCAATAATATCCAAAAATGTATATCATTATTTCTTGGTTTTTAAGGACAACTGTATTAAATTTGTAGTTCTTCGGGAAACAGCAGCATTTTTGCTTTGCTTTTCGCTAATCTCTTTTGCCGGTATATCTTCCTTGACCCAATTGGTATGCTGCTTTCCTGTGACGTTCACCCGGAAAAATGGGCGGAGGATAAGCAAACATGTACCCCTATGGTGATTATCATTGGCAAATTACGGGATTTTTTAGAATAGCATCCAAATACTCAACCATAAATAGAAAAATTCTCAACCAATGATTTATTCCCTTGCGCGAATTCGTTTGGTACAATAGAGCTGCTCCGCAAAGGAGAATCTAACTGTGAGGAAAAGACCATGGATATAAGAGAATTCAGTCCCATTTTCCGAAAATCCGGAACGATTGGAATTATTTGTGAACTTGTCGGTTATGGCTGTGTGCTGGCGTGCTCGCTGCTGCTGTCTGATCTGTTGGAGCGGGCTATGGCGGCACAGCCGATTATAGGGACGGGTATGCTTGCTGCCGGATGTCTGCTGGTTTCCTGTGTGCTTGGCTGTGTGCTGACCTGCTGGCGCGGGAGGGTCAGACTCGAGGATACCCAGGCATTCCGGACATTTCTTTACCGATGCGTCATTGACCGAAGGGTCAGCGTGGGGACGCCGGGGGAAATGCAGGGGAAGCTCGGCGGGGACGCAAATACACTGGCCGCTTTTTTCCAGAATACGCGGCCCAAAGCAATCAGCGGCGCCGTGGTGATCCTCTGCGCCACGGTGCTGCTGTGTATGGAGAACCTGCTGATCGGGTCGATTTTCTTTTTCCTGAATCTGATCCAATTGCTGCCCATCTTTCTGTACGAAAACTGGGCGCGGCAGATCTACGAGCAGACCCATTCGGATGAGGAAGCCTACTGCAACTGGATGCTGGAGGGCTGCCGCGGCATTCGAACCTTGAAAGCCTACGGTATGGAGCGTTGGTTCATGGCCCGGTACCGTCAGCTCAACCGGGCCATTGTGGACTCCGGGAAGCGGGCCGAGAAGACCGGAACGGTGGAGAATATCGTGTTCAATGCGGTGGATAGTCTTCTGAACTATGGAAGCTATTTGGTTGTGGGGCTGTTTATACTTTGCGGAAAGGCGGAGCTGAGCCGCGCGCCGTACCTAATCGTGCTGGCGGGCTGCCTGTTTTCCTCTATCAGCACTGTTTTTGATCTGCGGCTTCAGCAGATCGACAGCGAGGAGGCTTGTAAGCGTCTGAAATTGCGGGTGGAAAATGTGTCGGAGTCTGACGGACAATCGATCGTCCGTATCCATGCTGTTACGAAGTCTTACGATGGAAAACCGGCTCTGCAAGGTGCCAGCCTGGATATACGGGATGGGGAGCGGATTCTTCTGCATGGGCCCAACGGTTCCGGGAAAAGCACGCTCCTGCGGCTCCTGCTGGGACTGGAGGAGCCGGATTCCGGTGAAGTTTGCCTGAGCATTCCGAGACAGCAGTGTGCAGTCTGCCTGCAGGAAGAGCCGGTGCTGTCTGTTTCCGGCGCGGAGCTTTTGGAAGCTATGGGGGACTGCATCGACAAAGCGGCAGCGGCACGGCATCTGGAGGGGTTCCGCATTCAGGATATTCTTGGAAAGCCATTGGCGGAAATGTCCCCGGGGGAACGGAAGAAATGCTATCTTGCGGCGGCGCTGGCGCACAAGGGGCAGCTTTTGGTACTGGATGAACCGACCAATCATCTGGATAAGCAGAGCGTTTCCTATCTTTTGAAGGTTCTGCGCGGCTGCCGGGGAACACTGATCGTCTGCACCCACTCCGCTGAGCTTTCGCTGGGCTGGGACCGGTGTGTTTTGGTGGAGGGAGGTGTCTGCCATGTGTGAACAGAAGCGACGGATCCGAAAGGATTGCCGGAAATTCCTGTGCGGCGTGATTTGTGTGTCCTTTCTGCACCGGCTGACCAATATTGCAGCCCCAACTCTGGCAGCATGGCTTATCGGCGACATGGCAAGCGCGCTTCTCGCTTTGGACAAGGCTGCGATTCTGACGAGACTTCCGGCCTTTGTGTGCGCGGCGCTCGTTCAGGTGGCTGGGACGGCGGGCACGGAATTGGCGCTGAATCTGCTGCTGACCAAACAGGGCTTTGCCTACGACAGCTTCCTGATGGATAAATTCATTCACCTTCCGCTGCTTCAGCTTCAGCGTGTGGAGGCCGGGGCGGTGATGGAACGGCTGGAAGAAGATGCCGCCGCCTTCTGCTGGAATCAGATGACCCTTTGCGCATACCCCGCCGTTGCGGCGGTTTTCGGGGCGGGGGTGATCGCGGCCTTGTTCCGCAGCGGCTGCCCGGTGATTTTTGCGCTGACGATTTTTGTGTTGGCGGCGCTGCCGCTTGCACGTACGGCCTGCATGGCCGGGATTCGGACAAGGCTCAAAAAGGAAGCATCGGAATATAGTGAAGATCGGAAACAGCTGGAGCAGGAACTTTTCGGTGCGAGAGACTTCGCAAAAAGCTACTCGCTGCATGGCTTTTTTGTCAGCCGCCTGGAAAAACGTTTTCGCGCTTTTCTGCAAAAAACAGGACAGGCCCAGTGCCGCGTGGACGCCCTCGTAGAGGCACTGGACTTCCTGAGCGGTCAGGGTTCCCGGCTCTGCGTTGTGCTGGTGGGGACATTTCAGGCTGCCCTGGGCAGAATGGAGCTCGGCATGCTGCTGACAGGCTTTTTGATACTCCCCTCGCTGACCCGGTGCTTTGCGTATGTCCGCGGCTGGATCACCGAAAAGCATGACGAAGCAAAGTATTTGAATCGCATCTCCGTGTTTTACGGTGAATTTGAAGACGGCGAAGGTATAGCCCCGGCTTTGACCTCTTTGGATGCGGAAAATGTCCACTTTTCCTATTCGGAGAATGGAAAAAATGTCCTCTCCGGCGTTGATTTTCATATGACAAGTATGGAAAATGTGCGCCTTGCAGGTCCCAACGGAAGCGGAAAGACCACGCTGATGTCCATCCTGGCAGGACTGTATGAACCATCGTCGGGAATCGTGTGCGGCGGCGCGCCTGTGGGACAGAGACGAAAAAGCACCGCTCTGCAGGAGCAGAACGGCGCGATTTTCTCCGGAACAGTTTGGGAAAACCTGTTCCTTGGGGAGGATAAGCGTCCGGCGGCAGAAGCGCTGCTGGAAGAAATGGGCTTTGGGAAAACGCTGGAGTACACTGTCGAACCCGGCGGCGGGAATCTCTCCCCGGGGGAGCGGAAAAAGCTTTTGCTGACGAGAGCGTTTCTGCGGGATGCGCCCTTTCTTCTGCTGGACGAACCGCTGAACCACCTGGACGCGCAGGCTGCGGAGGTCGTAAAAGAAAAGCTGCGCCAGCGGCAGGGCGGCCTCCTGCTGATCTCCCACCGGGAGGATATCTGCGAGGGGCTCGGAATGGGGGAGTTTCTTATGAAGAGGAAATCATAGGGACCGATGCCTTCATCGGCCCGGATGCCGACGGTGCAGGTGTGTCCACCTTTTTGACCGCGCTGGAAACGTACCCGGCGGGGCGATGTGGGCATAGCCCCCTGCGAAAAAGCATTTGTTTTCCGTCATTCTATGCCGGTACATATACTGGTAATGAATATTGGAGTGCTGATGTAAGACGCTGGTAAAGGGCAAGCTCGCTAACGATTCTGCGGAAACATTACTGGGCATCCGCATCCAGTACCGCGTCGGACTGCCGGCATATGATTTCCACAGACTGGATTTTGTCGATGTTGACGGCGCTGTTGAGCATATAGAGCAAATCGCCGTGCTCGATCACTCTTCGGAACAGGGTGTTGTCCGTCAGCGAGTCTGCAACCACAAAGTCGGTGCCGTCTGTCATGTGGAAAACGAGGGAACGCAGATCATCGTCCGGCACCGTGGAATGGGAGATTTGGACACACAGAGAGTTCACATAGACGGCCCCTTGACCGAAGGTTTTGCAGGGCAGACTGCCGCTGTCCGGGAGAGAGACGCAGAGCATTTCGTCCATATGGTTCTGCTCGTAGGCTCTTTCCGCCAGGATGCTGTAGGCAAAAATGGGAACATTTTCCATCTGATCCGCAAAGGTCTCCTCGACCAGCTCGTCCCCCCAGAGGGAACGCAGCTTCTGCTCGGCCTCCTCGGGAGTCAGCTCCTGCTTCAGCTGTGCTTCCAGTGCCTGTAATTCCTGCGTCATGGGGCTGGGCTGGTCATCCTGGGCGGTGTCGTATTCCGAGGCCGCGAGGTAATAGTAGTCGTCATACTCGCCTGTGTATCCGCCTGGGAAGCCCAGCTCCCGGACTTTTTCGGCGGCCTGCTCCGGGGTCAGCTCTTTTTTCAGCCGTTCCCGAATGACGGGGATCGCCGCCTCCCGTGCCTGTTCGGCCTCCAACTGGCGGGACGCTACAGGTTCGGGAAAGGAGACCAGCAGATTGGTCCCTGCGGTCATGTCCGCCCGAAAATAGAAGGTAAACGCCAGAAGCGCAGGCGTTGTTTTTTCGGGGATCAGGTAGCAGCGGCCATATTGATTGAAATTCAGGTAAAGGCCGCTCAACCCGCCGATCTCTCCGTTGCCATTCAGAAGAAGATATTCGTCTGGAATGGGCTTGTCGTGCTCCAGGAGCATGGTCATGAAGCCGCATTGGGTGGTGCTGTCATAGACATAGGCGTCCACGGTCAGCTTAAAGCCGTCAGTGGAAATGCTCTTCCCCACGGGGGACACCCATTTTTCCAGCTCCTGGGCAACCGTTTCCTCCACGGGCTTTTTTTCATATCCCGGGACGGTCCAGCTGCCGCCGATTTTACCCGGATCGCTGACTTCAGTTGGGTCGGCGCGGTCGAATCCGGTGTTTTCACCGTACAGGCCGGAAATCATATCCGCCGGACTGCCGAAAAGAATTGTGGCATAGGCCACCGCGCAGCCAACCAGCAGCAGAGCCAGCGCGATGATTGCCGCAATCAGCCAGATTTTTTTCGCGGGGCGTTTCCGTGCGGCAGGCGTTTTTTGAAACGTCTGCTGTTCCACCTGGATAAGCAATTCGGAATCTACGCCGCTCAATCCCTTGAAAAGCTGAAAAGATGTCATTGCAGGCCCTCCTTTTTGAGCATACCGGCTAAGTCCTTCCGGGTTCTTTGCAGAATGTACTTTACCTGATTGGACGACAGCCCTGTTTTTTGGGCAATCTCCTCCTGGGTGTTGGCGTAGTAGTATCGGAGCAGAAAGATGGTGCGGTCTTTTTCAGGGAGCTTTCGCAGAAAGCGGTTCAGGGCGGCGGACAGCTCTTTGCGCAATACATCCGTTTCCGGGCTTTCGCTGCCTGCCACGCATTCTGCCAGCTCGTTCAGCACCAGCCGGGTCTCGCCGCCGCCCCGTTTTCCGGCGGTGTTTTTCCGCCAGCGGTCAATGGAGAGGTTGCGGGTGAGTTTTCCAAGAAACAAGGCGAACCGTTGGGGCCGCCGGGGCGGGATCAGTTTCCAGGCGGCATAATAGGTATCGTTGACGCTTTCCTCCGCGTCCGAGGGATCGGATAGAATATGGTTGGCAATATGAAAGCAGTATGGCCCGTATTTCCGCTCTGTCTGAGCAATGGCCTGCTCGGACCGTGCAAAATACAGGTCCAGAATTTCATTGTCCTCCATGGGCTTACCTCCTTTTGGTATCTTCACCCTTATACACGCAGAAAAATGGGAAACGGAAAAAATCAGATAAAGAATAGCATAATTTTTGTAAAAAGACAAATATGCAGAATGTTTGCTCTGGAAACGAAAGAGCCTGCTTCCCGAAGAACCGGAAAGCAGGCCCTTGTGCGCAGAGAACAGGAAACTTGAAAATTACCCGGAATAAGGATATATTTTCTTGACCGCATCCTGCAGGTAAGCATAGACGTTCCGGATGCGTTCCTCTACGTCGTCATTGAAGAACAGGTCCGTTCGCCACTGCAGAAATGCCGCAATCTGGGTGTCCAGGTCCGTAAAGAAGCAGTCGGTGACGTTAAATGCGGTGTATTGATCGTCTTCATAGACAACCTTAGGCTGCAAGTCCGAAAACGGAATCAGCTGTCCCCGGATAAATGCGTAAGCATCCGGCTGCCGGGCCTGGGCGGAATCATAGACCATGACGTAGGTTACGGGCAAGGTGGTTCCGTCCGCACTGGAAAGATCGGCTTCCGTCTGCGGGACGGCTGCACTGAAAATACAGGCGGTGTCCTCGGGGGAAGCGCCGATCGGAAAGGCATAGCTGTCAATGGATGCCGTTCTTTGTCCGATTAGTTGGCATTGCATTTCCTCTGATAGATTTTCATCGAAAATTGTCCCATCAGGCGGTGCATCCAGCAGAAATGTCGGGGCAGGGGACACTGGGCGGATGACGTTTTTTCCGGATTCCCGGATGATATCGGTGCAGCGCGCAAAAAATGCGGCGGTGATTTCCGCACGTCTTTCTTTATCCGCAAGGATGGGGGTTTCAAAGAAGTTTTGCAGCTCCGTTTCAACTTTTTGAATGAGCACCGGGTCCGCCTCCGCGGGGCTGGGCTGTACCGGATAGGCCGGCGGGACTGCGGCTTCCGTTTCCGAAAAGCGGACAGTACACATCCAGTCCTGGCCAAAGGCAAAGCTATGGTTGGTCAGCACGAAGTAGTACCCGTCATTTGGAATCGGCTTTTCCAGCTCTGCCATATCGTAGGCGGCAGAGAGATCTATGGTCAGAACACCGGTGCTGTTTGGGGCGATTTCGGTATTTGCGAAACGAACTTTGCCGTGGGCTGGAATTTCCGTTCCGTCGGACCAGAGCATTAATTTCAGCGTGGGCTGAAAGCTCAGTTTTTTGCTGGACTTGTTTTCCACGGTGATCTCAACGACGCCTTTTCCCTTGTAAGCAGCTTCAAGAGACAGATCATCCCCGGAAATGCTGCTGAAAAGTACCGGAGCGCAGGCCATCAGGCCCAGTGCCAGCAGTACCGCCGCCAGCAGCACCCCAAGCCATTTTCTGGCGCTGGGATGGGATGCCGGAGCATGTGCTTCCAGAATATAGGTATCCTGAATATCTCCTATGGCATCCTGCAATCGAATGGCATTCATACAAAAATTCCCTCCTTTTTCAGATACTGCCTGAGTTTTTCACGGGTTCGCAGTAATGCCATTTTTGTTTTGCTTTCGCTCCAGGAAAATTTCCGGGCGATCTCACCAATGGAATCGCAATACCAATAGCGGCACACAAAGGCATGCCGCTGTTCCGGGGCCAGCCCGGACAGAAAACGGTTTAGAGCCGCTGCCAACTCACGGCCATCCAGCTGCTCGTCAATGGATCGCCCCGCCGGAATGCAGTCGGACAATTCCTCCAGCGACAGGTCTGCTTCCGTTCCGCCTCGTTTTTCTGCTGTGTTTCTGCGATGCCTGTTCAGCGCCAATCGGCGGGTGATTTTCCCAAGGTAGGTGGATAAAGTTGTTGGCCTGTGGGGCGGGATAGAGTTCCATGCACCCAAAAGTGTATCGTTCACGCATTCCTCGGAATCCTCACGCTGTGACAAAATGTGGTTTGCAATGGAAAATAAGTACTGTCCGTATTTCTTCTTTGTCTCTGTTACGGCGTTTCCATGACGGTTCCAATAGAGGTCAACGATCTGGCTGTCAGTCATTTCGCATCCTCCTTTCTGATTATTTTGAAGGCCTTCACTTATCTACTACCGATTCGCCCGGAATGGTCACAAATATCATAAAAACGGCCGCCTGCTGCCCGTGTGACAACAAAATTGAGCGGCTGTTTTCAGAGCACTCAACTTCGATGTCCAGCGGGCGGCCGACAGCCGCCGTACAGGATTGACTTAGTTTTACATCTGGAAAATATTCCCCAGCACCGCGCCGTTCTGCTTTTCTTCCCTGGGCTTCAGCTGGTCATAGGCCAGCGCATAGGTGACCTCCATGGGATTGCGCAGGAAGTACAGCTGGGCAAAGGTTGCGGCAACGGAGAGCAGGTAGAAGAGAATGTAGCTCAGCGTGCCGTCCATCGGCAGAGAAACACCGACCAGAGCCAGCAGCACGTCTCCATAGGCAAGGACCGCTGCCAGCACAGTGATGAGATAGTACCACCAGAAACTCATATCCAGCTTGAAGACCTGCCAGCGGTTGCCCTGCATCATCTTGCGGCTTGCCAGCAGAGCGTACATGGCGCCCACCTCAGGATGGTCATAGAGCACATAGTCTGCCATACGGAACCGGTAGAGCATGGGCACCACAAAGGCCAGAATCAGCGCAAGAAAAATAACGATCAGGGGGCCGGAGGCGGCGGTAATGGCGTCCAGCGCGGTCTCGTCCAGAGTGATGGTTCCGCCGGTCAGGAGACTGCCGCCGCTGACAGCCGGGGCGACGGCGTTCATAAAGGGATCGGAAAAGGGCGAGAGCATGAAAATCAGCGAGGCCAGATAGCTGGCGCCGAAGCCCAGACCCAATATCATGGCCCCAAGCAGCAGCTTCAGCCGCAGCAGCGGCCAGAAGCGCTCAAAGCCGGTTTTCAGGGCATTGCGGGAGGCATACTGTCCCCGGCTGACCCGCAGCATGCCGCCCATATAGCCAAAAGCCAGGCACATGGTCACAATAGAGGAGACAAGGGGCAGAAAGTTCGACAGGGCGGAGAGCATATTCCGGCTGTTCATGCCGGAGAGACCGCCGGTATGGGAGATTTTCTGGTTCAGCGTGAGCTGCAGCAGCAGGATCACAAGTCCCAGCCCCAGAGTAATGGCGGCGTAAAGAAGGATGATCTCCCTCTGTTTTTTTGCGTTGTGCAGCTTCTCATGGGCCGTCCTTTTGAGATCACGGCTGGATAAGGTCATAGTGCGGTTTCCTCCAAATTACACATCATAGCAATAGTTATAAACCATTTGCGCGGAAATAGCAAATGAATTTTTTGAAAAGGTGGATTTCCTGCGTTTCTTTTGGTATAATGAGCGAAATAGGGGGGTGGAGCCATGGAGATGGGACAGCTGCTGCGGCAGGCGCGGCAGGAGGCAGGGCTGAGTCAGCGGGCGCTGTGCGGCGACCGGATCACCCGCAATATGCTCTCGCAGATTGAGAACGGCACCGCCCGGCCCTCCATGGCGACCCTGCAATACCTGGCGGATGCCTTGGGCAAGCCTGTGAGCTATTTTCTGGGAGAAACGGTGCTGACAGATAATCAGCGGCTCATGGCCTTGGCCCGGGGAGCTTTTCAGAAAAAAAATTTCCGCCTGGTGCTGAACCTTTTGGAGGACTATGCCGCTCCGGATGACACGCTGGACTGGGAGTGTGGGCTTCTCGGCTATCTCAGCTGCCTGGAGCTGGCAGAAGCAGCGGCGCGAGAGCGGCGCGGGCCGGTGGCGGAAAAGCTGCTGAGCCGGAGCGGACGCTTTGAAAGCCCCTATATCACCCAGGAGCTGCTGGCCCGCCGGGATGCTCTGCGCCAGCGCCTGGGTCAGCGCCGGAAGAGCGAGGCTTTGCCGAGCCTGGACGAACAGCTGCTGCTCCGGGCGGAGCAGCAGCTTGAGGCGGGGAACGCGGAACGAGCCCTGGCGCTGCTGAGCGCGGTGGAGACGCGGACTGCGGAGACGGAATACCTGTCCGGCCTGGCATATCTGCGCAAAAAAGACTATCCCCTTGCGCTTGCGGCATTTTTAAAGGCCGAAAAGGGCGGCAGGGGCTGCGGCAGACAGCTGGAAGAATGCTACCGGGAGCTGGGCGACTTTGAAAACGCCTATCGGGCTGCCTGCAGAAATCGGGACGAAAAAAACAAAGGAGTATCATTATGAAAATTGCGGTTGCGGGAACCGGCTATGTGGGCCTTTCTTTAGCGGTGCTGCTGGCCCAGAAGCACGAAGTTACGGCTGTGGACATTGTTCCTCAGAAGGTTACGCTGCTCAATCAGCGCAGATCCCCCATTCAGGATGAATATATCGAGCGTTATCTGGCGGAAAAGGAACTGAATCTGAAGGCTACTCTGGATGGGGAAAGTGCCTATCGGGATGCGGACTTCGTGATTATCGCCGCGCCCACAAACTATGATTCCCAGAAGAATTTCTTCGACACCTCCGCTGTGGAGTCTGTGATCCAGCTTGTGCTGCGGTGCAATCCGGAGACGGTCATTGTAATCAAGTCCACCATTCCCGTGGGATTCACCGAATCTGTCCGGGAAAAATACCGTTGCGAAAATATCCTTTTCTCCCCGGAGTTTTTGCGGGAGAGCAAGGCGCTTTATGACAATCTGTATCCCAGCCGCATTATTGTGGGTACGGACCTGAAGAATGCCCGGCTGGTGGAGGCCGCCGAAACCTTTGCGTCCCTTCTGCGGGAGGGGGCCATCAAGGAAAATATCGATACCCTTATTATGGGCTTTACGGAGGCTGAGGCCGTCAAGCTCTTTGCCAACACCTATCTTGCCCTGCGGGTCAGCTACTTTAATGAGCTGGACACCTACGCCGAGATGAAGGGCCTGGATACCAGGCAGATTATCAAAGGCGTGTGCCTGGATCCCCGCATCGGTGACCAGTACAACAATCCCTCCTTCGGCTACGGCGGCTACTGCCTGCCCAAGGACACAAAGCAGCTGCTGGCCAACTACCGGGATGTGCCGGAAAATCTGATTGGGGCTATTGTAGAATCCAACCGCACCCGGAAGGATTTCATAGCGGATCGGGTGCTGCAAATGGCGGGGTACTATGGCTACGACGAGGACAATGAATACAATGCCAACGCGGAAAAAACCTGCGTCATCGGGGTCTACCGCCTGACCATGAAGGCCAATTCTGATAATTTCCGCCAGTCCTCCATTCAGGGTGTCATGAAGCGCATCAAAGCCAAGGGCGCCGCGGTCATCATCTATGAGCCATCCCTGGAGGACGGCACGACCTTTTTCGGCAGCCGGGTGGTAAACGATTTGGCAGAGTTCAAAAAGAACAGCCAGGCCATCATCGCCAACCGCTACGACGGCTGTCTGGATGATGTACGGGAAAAGGTCTATACCCGGGATCTGTTCCGCAGAGATTGAATTTTCCGGCAGGAGCTTCAAGGCCCCTGCCGGATTCCTTTTATTTTGGGGGAGACAAATGAAAAGCAATGTGTTATAATAAAGCAAAAATGTCCGAAAGAGGTTTGTCACAATGAAAAAAGCACTGATCACCGGCATTACCGGCCAGGACGGCTCCTATCTTGCCGAATTCCTTCTGGAAAAGGGCTACGAGGTCCATGGCATCACCCGCCGGGCGTCCATTTCCAATACTGCCCGCATTGACCACCTTATGGGGAAGATCAAACTCCATGACGGGGACCTGACCGATTCCTCCAGCCTGATTCGCATCATCGGCCAGGTAAAGCCGGATGAAATCTACAATCTGGCTGCCCAGTCCCATGTGCAGGTCAGCTTTGACGTGCCCGAATATTCCGGCGATGTGGATGCCCTGGGTGTTCTGCGGATTCTGGAGGCGGTCCGCATCTGCGGACTTGCCGGTACCTGCCGCATTTATCAGGCATCTACCTCCGAGCTTTTCGGCAAGGTGGAGGAGGTCCCGCAGCGGGAGACCACACCTTTCCACCCCTATTCCCCCTATGCCGTTGCCAAGCAGTATGGCTTTTGGATGATCAAGGAGTACCGGGAGGCCTATGGTATGTTTGCCGTGAACGGCATTCTCTTCAACCACGAGTCTGAGCGCCGGGGCGAGAACTTCGTCACCCGAAAGATCACGCTGGCTGCCGGACGCATTGCCGAGGGCTTGCAGGACCATCTGGAGCTTGGCAATATGGATTCCCTCCGGGACTGGGGCTATGCCAGGGACTATGTGGAATGCATGTGGCTGATTTTGCAGCAGGAGACTCCGGACGACTATGTTATCGCCACCGGCGAGCAGCACACCGTCCGGGACTTTACGGAGAAGGCCTTTGCCGCCAACGGCATGACCATCCGCTGGGAGGGCGCTGGTATTGACGAAAAGGGCTACGACGCGGAAACCGGTAAACTGCTGGTGTCGGTCAACCCCCAATGGTTCCGGCCAACGGATGTGGATAATCTGTGGGGCGACCCCACCAAGGCCAGAACGAAGCTGGGCTGGAACCCCCAGAAGACCAGCTACGCGCAGCTGGTGCGGATCATGGCAGAGCACGACCGTGCTTTGGCAAAGCGGGAAAAAGCAATGATGGAGGCGGCAAAATGATGGAGAAAAACGCGAAGATCTATGTGGCGGGACACCGGGGCATGGTAGGTTCCGCCATAGTCCGGGAGCTGCAGCGCCAGGGCTATACCAATATCATCACCCGCACCCATAAGGAACTGAATCTGACCCGGCAGGACCAGGTGGAGGCATTCTTTGCCGCGGAGAAGCCGGAGTATGTGTTCCTGGCGGCGGCGAAGGTAGGCGGCATTGTGGCCAATCAGAACGCGCTGGCCGATTTTATGTACGACAATATGGTGCTGGAAATGAACGCCATTCACGCGGCCTGGCAGAACGGCTGCAAGAAGCTGGAATTCCTGGGCTCCTCCTGCATCTATCCCCGCATGGCGCCCCAGCCCATGAAGGAAAGCTGTCTGCTGACCAGCGAGCTGGAGAAGACCAACGAGGCATACGCCCTGGCAAAAATATCGGGACTCAAATACTGTGAGTTCCTGAACCGGCAGTACGGCACGGACTATATTTCCGTGATGCCTACCAATCTTTACGGACCCAACGACAATTACCATCCTACCCACAGCCATGTTCTGCCCGCGCTGATCCGCCGCTTCCATGAGGCAAAGGTCAGCGGCGCGGAAAGTGTCACCTGCTGGGGTGACGGCAGCCCCCTGCGGGAGTTCCTGTATGTGGACGATCTGGCGAACCTCTGCGTCTTCCTGATGAACAACTACTCCGGCAATGAGACCGTCAACGCCGGTACCGGCAAGGAACTGTCCATCAGGGAGCTGACCGAGCTGGTTGCCAAAGTTGTGGGGTATACCGGGGAAATCAGGTGGGATCCCAGCAAGCCCAACGGAACCCCCAGAAAGCTGCTGGATGTTTCCAAGGCCACGGCTCTGGGCTGGACCTATAAGACCGAGCTGGAGGATGGGATCCGTCTGGCTTACGAAGACTTCCTGCATAACCCCATGCGGGCTGAGCGCTGAGGGAGAAGATTTATGAATATCATTTTGCTTTCCGGCGGCTCCGGGAAACGGCTTTGGCCCCTTTCCAATGACGTCCGCTCCAAGCAGTTTATCAAGTTCTTCAAAAAAGAGGATGGCGGCTACGAGTCCATGGTCCAGCGGGTCTACCGGCAGATCAAAAAGGTGGACGCTGACGCCACCGTGACCATTGCCACCAGCAAGACCCAGGTCTCCGCCATTCACAATCAGCTGGGGGAAGACGTGGGCATCAGCGTGGAGCCCTGCCGCCGGGACACCTTTCCGGCCATCGCTTTGGCGACGGCTTACCTTGTGGACGTGCTGCATGTTTCACCCGCGGAGTCTGTAGTTGTCTGCCCGGTGGACCCCTATGTAGAGGATAGTTATTTTGAGGCTCTGAAGGAGCTGTCTTCCCAGGCGGATAAAGGGGAGGCCAACCTGGTGCTTATGGGCATCGAGCCCACCTATCCCAGTGAGAAGTACGGCTATATCATCCCGGAGAGCGGAGACCATGTGGCTTCCGTCAGAACCTTCAAGGAAAAACCCACGGCGGATGTGGCGGCCGAGTACATTGCTCAGGGCGCCCTGTGGAATGGCGGCGTCTTTGCCTATAAGCTGGGCTATGTCATGCGGAAGGCCCATGAACTCATGGATTTCACAGATTATCAGGACCTGTTTGACAAGTATGAAACACTGAAAAAGATATCCTTTGACTATGCGGTGGTGGAGCACGAGCCGAAGATCCAGGTGGTGCGCTATGCCGGGATGTGGAAGGACCTGGGTACATGGAACACCCTGACGGAATCCATGGACGAGAATATCATCGGCAAGGGTGAGCTGAACGACAAATGCTCCGGGGTGCATATCATCAATGAGATGGATGTGCCCGTGCTGGCAATGGGATTGCACGATGTCATTATCTCCGCGTCTCCGGAGGGAATTCTGGTCTCCGACAAAGAGCAGAGCTCCTACATCAAGCCCTTTGTGGACAAATTTGTGCAGCAGATCATGTTCGCCGAAAAGAGCTGGGGCAGCTTCAAGGTGATCGATGTGGAGAACGCCTCCATGACCATCAAGGTGACCCTGAATCCGGGCCACAGCATGAATTACCACAGTCATAAGCACCGGGACGAGGTCTGGGTGGTTATTGCCGGAGAGGGCCGGACCATTGTGGACGGCATGGAGCAGAAGGTTCACGCCGGGGATGTGGTGACCATGTCCGCAGGCTGCCGCCATACGGTGCTGGCGGATACGGAACTGAAGCTCATTGAGGTACAGCTGGGCGAGGAGATCAACGCCCAGGACAAGCAGAAATTTGAACTGGAGTAACAAAACAGGGGAGAGGCCCATGCCTGAAAAGAATGAACCGCTGCTGTTGCGCCCTGCCGGAAAGGATTACCTCTGGGGCGGGACCCGGCTGAACGATGATTTTGAAAAGAATATACCCTTGTCCCCTCTGGCGGAAACCTGGGAATGCTCCACCCATCCGGATGGCCCCAGCTTTGTGGTTGGGGGACGCTTTGACGGGCGGCCTCTGGCGGAGGTTCTGGAAGCCAACCCAGGTTATCTGGGTGCGCGGCACCGGGGCGAAACGGGGCTTCCCATCCTCATTAAGTTCATTGACGCGAAAAAAGACCTGTCCGTTCAGGTCCATCCCGGAGACGATTACGCAAGGCTCCATGAAAACGGCCAGCTGGGCAAAACCGAGATGTGGTATGTGCTGGACGCAAAGCCGGACACCAAGCTGGTCTATGGTCTCCGGCGCAGCTGCAAGAGAGAGCAGCTGCGCCGGGCAATTGCGGATGGAACGGTCGAGAAATACCTGCAAAAGCTCCCCATCCACAGGGATGACCTTTTTTTCATCCCGCCGGGCACCATCCATGCCATTGGGGCGGGAACTCTGGTGGCGGAAATTCAGGAGAGCTCCAATCTGACCTACCGGCTCTATGACTATGACCGGGTGGACAAGAACGGGCAGAAACGGCCATTGCATATTGAAAAAGCTCTGGATGTGGCGGACCTTCGGGGCTGCGCGGAACCCCGGCAGCCCCTGCGGGTGCTGAAGTACCGGCCGGGCGCGGCCTCGGAGCTGCTGTGCCGGTGTAAGTATTTTGAAGTTTACAGAATGCTGGTCAATACCGAGCGGCGGCAGCGGGTGGAATACCGGGCCGACGAGCTGGCCTTCCGGGTGCTGCTCTGCGTGGGCGGCTGCGGGACCATCGCCTATGACGGCGGGAGCATCCCATTCTACAAGGGAGACTGCATTTTCGTTCCGGCGAATTCCGTGACGCTGACCATCCATGGGCAGGCACAATTCTTGGACGTGAAAGGATAAACATATGGAAATCGAAAAGGAATACAGTCGCTGGCTGGAAAAAGCCCTTGCGGACGCGGATGTGGCGGAAGAGCTGAAAAGCATGGATGCCGCTGAAAAAGAGGACGCCTTTTATCGGGATTTGGCCTTCGGCACCGGCGGCCTGCGGGGTGTGATCGGCGCGGGCACGAATCGGATGAACGTCTATACCGTGGCAAAAGCCACCCAGGGCCTGGCGAACTATCTCAGGAGTCATTTTGAGAAACCGTCCGTGGCCATTGGCTATGACAGCCGTATCAAGAGCAATCTGTTCGCCCGGGTTGCGGCGGGGGTGTTTGCGGCAAACGGAGTTCGGGTGCATATCTGGCCTGTGCTGATGCCGGTTCCAACGGTGTCCTTTGCGGCCCGCTATCTGAAGACCTCCGCGGGTGTTATGATCACCGCCTCCCACAATCCAAGCAAATACAACGGTTACAAGGTCTATGGCCCGGACGGCTGCCAGATCACGACTCAGGCCGCCGCGGCAGTTCTGGCGGAAATCGAAAAACTGGATTTTTTCGAAGATGTAAAAACCGGAGATTTTGAGACAGAGCTGAAGAATGGAAACATCCGCTATATTCCCGAAGAAGTGTATACCGCCTTTATTGATGAAGTCAAGGCCCAGTCTGTACTCTTCGGGGAGGGGGTAAACAGAGACGTTGCCATTGTTTACAGCCCTCTGAACGGCACGGGCCTGAAGCCTGTTACCTGGACGCTGAAGGAGATGGGCTACACCAATATTGCGGTAGTCCCCGAGCAGGGGCAGCCGGACGGCCATTTCCCCACCTGCCCTTATCCCAACCCCGAGATTCGGGAGGCCATGGCGCTGGGCATGGAATACGCGAAAAAGACCAACGCGGACCTGCTGCTGGCAACGGACCCGGACTGCGACCGGGTGGGCATCGCTGTGCGCACCAAGGCGGGGGATTACACCCTGCTCAGCGGCAATGAGGTGGGCCTTTTGCTGCTGGACTACATCTGTTCCCAGCGCGTCAAGCATGACAAGATGCCGCAGGATCCTGTCATGGTCAAAACCATTGTGACTATGGACCTTGCGGAGCGGATTGCGGCACATTATGGGGTGGAAACCCGCAATGTGCTGACGGGCTTCAAGTTTATCGGGGAGCAGATCGGCTTTTTGGAAAAGCAGGGCCGGGAAAACAGCTATATCTTCGGCTTTGAGGAAAGCTGCGGTTACCTGACCGGCGCCTATGTCCGGGATAAGGATGGTGTGGACGGGGCCTGTATGATCTGCGAGATGTTTAGCTTCTACGCCACCCGGGGCATCAGCCTTCTGGACAAGCTGGAGAAACTGTACCGCACCTATGGCTACTGCCTGAATACCCTACATAGCTACGAATTTGACGGCAGCGCGGGCTTTGCCAAAATGCAGCGCATCATGGCCTCTTTCCGGGAAAGTATTTCGGAATTCGGCGGAAAGAAAGTGGAAAAGGTTCTGGATTACAGCGCCGGACTGGACGGTTTGCCCAAGTCCGATGTGCTGAAATTCCAGCTGGAGGGAAATTGCTCTCTGGTGGTCCGCCCCTCCGGCACGGAGCCGAAGCTGAAGCTCTATGCTTCCGTCAGTGCTGAAAACAAAGCCGCAGCGGAGAAGACGGAGGCGGCCATTCTGCGCTGCGCTGAGGAAAGGCTGAAATGAAAGCCTATTTCCTTCGGTGCGTGTCGCTCCTGCTGTTCATACTCTTGTTTACCGGCTGCGGGGAGGTCAAGCTTTCCACTCCGGAAAAGGCCGCCTGGAAGCAGTGCAGCAGACTTCTCGCCAAAATCAGCGGGGAGTTGTCCGCCTGCGGCTATGATTCTCCGGCAGAAAAATGGCAACGGTCCACGTTGATTCCCGAGGACAGGGCGCGGGTGGAGGCTGTTGCCGCGGAGGCGGGATTCTGCATTCTGCGCAGCGGCCGGGATATCCCGGAGTATCTGGCGGAGCCGGAAGGACTGCTGCAATTTCTGGATCAGGTACAGGCAGGCAAAGACTGCGTTTTTTCCCTGTTTCAAATCACGGAAACGGGAATGCTTTCCTGCCGCTATTTCTGGCAGGAGAACAGGCAGTTCTACCTGACTACACTGACCTGCGACCCGGCGGTGAAAGGGAAGAGCTCCATCCTTGTCCGGGAGACCTACTCTGTTCGGAATTGGACGATCTCCGAAGCGGGGAATTTCTTCTATCAAGTCTTTTGGGAGGATGACCAGCACTTTGCCAACTATTCCCGCATCCGCCTGAGAGAGCCAGACCCAGTGCTGTGGCAGATGACGCGGGAATGCATCCTGTCCATCGGCTACAGCGGGACAAATATGTTCCTTGTGGATTGGGCCGCGCCGGACTATGGGAACCTGAGTCTGAATGATCTGTGGGACCTGTTTTATTATAGAAAGACTGGGAATATGCCGAATCCGGAAGAATTCTCTTATGACCGGGAGAGCCGGTGCTATCGGATCCCGGCAGTGGATTTTGAAGAACTGATTCTGCCCCGGTTTCCCATGAGCAGGGAAGAACTGCAAAGCGTGGCGGATTACGACCCTAAAACGGACACCTATTCCTGGCTCCCGCTGGAGAGCGAGTTGATCATTCGCTTTGGGCATCCCCTGGTGGAGCCGGAAATAACGGCTTGCCGGGAAAATGAGGACGGCAGTCTGAACGTTATGGTGGAGACCGTCTGCACGGATCTGAAGCTGGACAGCCTGTACAGTCATGAGGTGACCATAAAAGAGCGGCCGGACGGTACCTGGCAATACTTGGGAAACCGAAAGCTGACGCAGCCTGAGGATTTCATTCCACTCTCCCGCCGGGAGGTCATGGAAAGCATTGTATAGAAAACAGCCCCGGCAGGGGCTGCTTTGCTGTTGTGGTTGCAATTCAAGTGCTTTTGTGGTAATATATCGAAAAAAGAAACAAGGAAGGCTCTTTTCCATGAGTAAAAAAGTCCGAAATTGGCTGTGTGCGGTTCTGATTATTGCGGGCCTCGCCATGATTGGCGTGGCAGGCTGGGTTTGGTTTGACGAGAATGTGGACCGCAGCGGCTGGGTCCAGGAGGACGGTGTTTATTCCTACCGGGATTTTCACGGAAAAAAGGTAACAGGATGGGTGACCATTGCGGACAAGATCTACCATTTTGACGCCGAATACAGGATGCAGACCGGCTGGCAGGATCTGGAGGTCGGACGGTGCTACTTTGGCGCCGACGGCGTCCTGCGGCTGGGGCTGACCCAGGTGGATGGGCAGATCTACTACTTCAATCCCTCCACGGGGGCCATGTCTACCGGCTGGCAGACCATAGAGAATGGTACCCATTATTTTTCCGCCTCCGGCCCTATGGTCACCGGTTGGCAGGAAATCGAGGGAAACCGGTATTATTTTGACGAATCCGGTGTGCTGGCTACCCAGTGGCTGACTCTGGAGACCGGCACCTACTACTTAGGCGATGACGGCGTTCCCCGCACCGGCAGACAGGACATGGAGGACGGCGTCCGCTTCTTCCGGGAAGACGGCACCATGGTCACCGGCTGGCTGGACGAGGAAGACGGGAAACGTTGGTATGACGATTCCGGGCTGATGCAAACCGGCTGGCTGGAACTGGACGGGAAACGCTATTTCCTCTCGGATGACGGACTTGTACAGACCGGCTGGCGTGAAGAGGGGGAGTATCGCTATTACCTCCAGGAGGACGGCAGTGCCGCCGTGGGAAAGCAGAGCATTGACGGCCGAACCTGTTACTTTACCCCCAAGGGCATTCAGGTGGTGCTGGTCAATAAGGACAATCCCATTCCCGATGACTGGACTTGGGACACCGTGGAAGTGGAAAAGGACCGGCCCATTCAGCGCATCGCGGCGGAGCCGCTGCGGCAGATGCTGGCCGATTGCAGAGCTGCCGGAAACAACTGCTACTTAAACAGCGCCTACCGGACCCATAAGCAGCAGACCGAAATACTGAAATTGCGGACGCAGGAATATGAAGAAAAGGGTATGACCTATGAGGAGGCCTATGAGGAGACCCTGAAAACCGTGGCACTGCCCGGCACCAGTGAGCATGAGCTGGGCCTGTCCACAGACCTTGTAGGCAAGGAGGCCAACGAATGGCTGGCTGTCCACTGCTGGGAGTATGGCTTCATCCTCCGCTACCCCGCGGACAAGGAGGAAATCACCGGCATTACCAACGAGCCATGGCACTTCCGCTATGTGGGCGTTGAGGTGGCCATGGACATGAAGGACACCGGGCTGTGCCTGGAGGAGTACTTAGGGGCGGTATAAGGAGCAAATGAAAAAATGTAGGGGACGATGCCTACATCGTCCCGAGGCCAGATTGACAGAGAAGTGCGTTTGATCGTTAAGCTCTGTAGTCGAACCTTCGGGACGATGAGGGCATCGTCCCCTACTTAAATTATAATGTGTCTGCTATTTTCTACCCGATTTGCTCCACAATCCACACGGTTCCGACGACCTCGGAATCCGAATTTCGGATCTGAATCGTGGCCCGTCCGAAATCGTTGGTGGGAATGTCATAGAAGACGTTTCCGGTACTCTTGTCCAGCAGTCCCCAGAGGTCCAGCTCCTGGCAGTAGGTCTTCAGATAATCGTCCACGAGACCCTTGTCCGTAATAGTAAAGGGTAGCTGCAGACGGTAGCCGGACAGGGACTTTGACAGGGTGCCGTCCTGGAACAGCATGCCGGGAACGCTGTCCGATACCACGGGGTGGAAAATCTGCTTGTCGCCCTCCGGTTCAGGGGCGGCGGTCAGGGACAGGGGCAGCGTCTCTGTAGTGGGTTCTTCCTGACCAAGAGGCCACACGTAGACCGTGCAGGTACCGGTCAGGGTTTCCGGACCGCGCAGAGTGTGCTCGCTGGACAGGATCAGCGTCAGTTCGTTGGTGCCGTTGCTTCTGGGGAATATACCCTGACCGTTGACGTCCCAGTCAGTGAAATCCATGCTGGCTTCGGCCTTGAGCAGTGTTTTCCCCAGCCGGTCCGCGTATTCCTGTAAGGTTTCGTTTCCGCTTAGGCCGATCTCGCCGACTGGGTACGAGCCGTTTATATAGGCCGGGATCAGAATATAATCTTCTCCGGCCCGGATGGTGACGCTGAGCATGATTTTCTCACCCGTATACAGGCTTTCCGTCAGGGCGCAGCTCCAACCGGCGTCCGATTCCGCCGCGGCGGTCTCCGGGGTGATATAGGCCGCCTCTCCCGGGGAGACCTGCTTGAGTGTTCCCGTCATCGCTTCCCGGATGCCCATGAAGTTGGCCGCGTAGGCCGTGAGCGCCATGGCGATAACTAGGCAGGCCGCCAATACCAGCACCCACAGCCGCCGATGGCTGGGTCTGGCCTCGTATTTCCCCTTGCCCTCGGGCAGGGGGGCGATTTTTTTTTGCCGTTCCTCCCAGGCGGAGAGGAAACGGTCGTCGATGCCGTTCATGGCCTTGTTGAATTCCGAAATGGTCATACCGCAATACCCTCCTGTTCCAAACGCTTGCGCAGGGAAGACCGCATTTTTTGCAGGCGATATTGAATTTGCCGCACGGAATTCCCGTAGGTTTCGGCGATTTGCTCCAATGGTACGGCATAAAAGTACCGGGCGGCGAAAATACCCTGCTCCTCCCGGGAAAGGCTTCCCAGAAACGCGTTGATGTTTCTGGTGATTTCCCGCTGCTCCAAGCGTTGGGCGGGATTCTGCCGCCCGTCCGGCAGGCAGTCCTCGATTTCGGACAGCAGAATGTCCGTTTCCGCGGACCGCTTGGCGGCGGTCAGGTAGCTGTAGCGGGTGAAGGACTGATTCCGGACAATGCGGCTGAGAAAGTGCCGCAGCACCCGGGGCCGGGTAGGCGGGATGGTATTCCAGGCAGCCAGATAGGTATCGTTCACTGCCTCCTCCGCGTCCTCATGCCGGTGGAGAATATTTTCGGCAATGGTATTCAGGTATGCGCCGTATTTTTTGCCGGTCTCCCGGATGGCCTGTTCCGACCGGGCAAAGTACAGCGCCACAATGGCATTGTCTTCCATAGCTTGCTCCTTGTTTGCTTTTTGTGTAAGGGCCTTACACCTATATAGTAGGCAAAGAGGGGGATGGAAACAAAAGTAGGGGAAATCTTTTTTTACAGATAATTATCCAGCTCCTGCTCGACCTGAGGAATAACCTTGACCTTCGGAGCCTTGATCTGCTTTCCACGGAAGATCACCATGGAGAGTTCCCGCAGCGCGGAAAGATTTGTCAGCGGATTCTCCCGGCATACCAGCATATCCGCGGATTTTCCGGCTTCAATGGAGCCGGTCTCCTTTTCAATGCCCGCAATTTTTGCGCTTGCCAGAGTGGCGATGTACAGGGCCTGGGCGTTGGAAACGCCGCAGAACCGGCGCAGATAGGTCAGCTCCCGCCAGGTGTCGTACTGGGTTACATAGGGGCAGGCGGTGTCCGTGCCCAGACCGACGGGGATGCCCGCCTCCAGGCAGGCCTTGGCGCAGCCAACAATGCCGTCCATAACGATGCGGCCATTGTACTTCTGCATATCCGTGGCGTGGCTGACGGACTGATCGAACAGGGAGAAGGACAGGGTGGGGGAGATGGTAGTCACCAGGCTGGCGCCCCGCTCCTTGAACAGCTCCAGAATTCTTGAGTCCGGCATGGCGCCGTGCTCAATGGTATCCACGCCGTTTTCCAGAGCGGCCCTGACGCCCTCCGGGCTTTCCACATGAGCGGCAACCTTCAGCCCCAGAGCGTGGGCCTGATCGCAGGCGGCCCTGATGATGGCGGGGTCCATTTTCAGCACGCCCGGCTCACCCTTTTTCACCGCGTCCAACACGCCGCCGGTGACCATCAGCTTGATGAGGTCGGCTTTGGTCTCTGCAATGGTTCTTACGCAGGCTTTCGCCTCCTGAGGCGTGGTGACGATGTGGGCCAGAGACCCGGCCATATGTCCGCCGGGAACGGAGACGGCCATATTGCCTGCCAGAATTCGGGGGCCAACCTGACGTCCGGCGTCAATGGCGTCCCGCAGCTGGGCGTCGAAATCCAGAATGCCGCCTACGGTGCGGATGGTGGTCACACCGGAGAGCAGCTGCTGCTTGGCATAGCCCGCAACCATGGCCTTGCCCAGACGCCGGGTCAGGCCGTTTGCCGTTACCAGCTTGACGGCCTTTACGGGGTCCGTCTGCTTTTTCCTGGGTTTGCCGGAGCCTGCCAGATGCACATGCAGATTGATAAGACCCGGCAGCAGATACTGCCCGTCCAGATCCTGCTTCTTGAAGTCACCGGAAATGGCCCCTTCGGGTACAATGGCGTTGATCCGTCCATTTTCTACCAGAATTGCCAGACCTTTTTGGGGCTGCATATGCTCTGTGCCGTCCAGCAGGACGAAATTGGTAAGCGCGTATTTTTCCATGATAGGTTCCTCCTTATGTATCCCATGAAGAGCCGTCTGCCGCTTCGTCAGGGAACTGTTATTATTAAAGTAGGGGTACAAAAGACGCTCGTAACAGAACACGCTTGCGTTCCGGCCGCGTATCCACCCGGATGGCGGAACCGGCACCGCAATCCCACATAGGGGGAGAAATCTGAGCCTGCGCGCCGGAGCCGGGAGCCATTCCGGGTACACAGCCATTCCTCCACATCCAATGTCAGAGAGGGGGGAGATTATGCGTTTTCCTCCGGCAGCGCAACGGGACGATAACTGTGGTGCACCGCGGGCAGAAATTTCTCCAGAATATCGGAAAGCCTGATTTTCAGACTGGATGTATTGACGCAGGGGTGGCAGCCGATGTATTCGTCCTGCAGGAGGTCTTCGTCAATGAGCAGCTGCACCCGGTTCCCATGGTCGTTCATCAGCCCAAGAACACTGACGGAACCCGGGTGGATGTCCAGCAACTGCGCCATATGTTCTTCGTCCGCAAAGGACAGCCGGGAGCAGCCCAGCTGGGCGGAGAGTGTTTTTGTGCGGAATTTTTTTGCGTCGGGCATCAGAAGCAGGTAAAAAACAGTTTGCTGCCGGTTGCAGAGAAACAGATTTTTGCACATCCGGGTGCCGAGTGCTTTGTCCACATCCTCGCAGGCTTCCATAGTCATGGCGGGGACGTGATCTATGCGGGCATAGGGGATTTTTATTTCATCCAAAAGAGCGTAGGTTCGAAGTTCCCGTTCCTGCCGGGAGCCGGAGAAAGGATTGTCTTCCATAAACAGACCACCTTGTAGTGTTATTTTTCTTAAATTATACCCCCTTTTTCGCTGGGTTTCAATCCTTTTCTTGCGGAAGAGAACGCGGCTTTACAAAGATGAAAACTTTCCATGTTATGAATATTTATTACAAAAATATGAAATAAAAAAGTTTTGTCAAATGGTTGATTTTTTTGAAATATATGCTATAATGAAGATACTCAATTTTCAAGAAAACGAGGAGCGGTCATATGGCAGAGGATGCACGCGTTCGTAAAACAAAACAAAAGTTATCGGCAGCGCTTGTCGGGCTGCTTCTGGAGGGGGACTTTGAGGATGTCTCTCCCGCGAAGCTCTGTGAGCACGCCGGAATCAATCGATCCACGTTCTACCGGAATTACAAGAGCATTTCTCAGTTGAAAGAGGAAGTGGAGAACAAGATCCTTTCCGGTGTGAAGTGGCCGGTAAAGCTGACCAATGGTGCGGCGGACCGCAGAGAAATTGCGGAACAGTTGAACTATATTAAGGAGCATAGAGATCTGTTCATGGCTCTGTCCTCCAAGAGTTTCCGGGAAGATATCTTTGATAAAATCCGGGAACGGGCCATTGCGCTGGCGAAGGAGACTTACCCTGAGTTCCAGACACTTCAGCAGACCTATGACTACGACAACCTGACGGTTTATGCCATCAGCGGCGTTGTCGGTACTGTCGCAACCTGGTTTATGACCGGTATGGCGCAGGATGTGGAGTCGTTGGGCGACTTCCTGGCATCCAGAATCACCGATACGGTCATCAGATTGAACAAGGTATGATTTGACCGCCGGGCGTGTTCGCCCGGCGGCCTTTTGCTGCTCCGGATGTTTACTTTCGGAAACAGTACTATGCAGCATGCATAGTACTGCATTGAACAAATTGACCCGGTTTACGTCTCTTGAAACGGAATCCGGTTCCGGAAAAACGGCGTGCCGTGGATACATCCCTTTTTCGAATATTTTTAATACCTCTATATAAAAAAGGATATATTCCTTTGTGAATTCTGACGGAAATACATCATCAAAAACCCGCACTGGCGATGGTATAGCATAAATACTTCCGTTTGACAAATATAATGATTGAATTATTCCCAGAATGTGCTATAATATTCACTGGAATACAGGAGAGCGTCAGCTCTCTATATATGAAAGGATTGATTCCAATGGCTCTCGTAACAACAACCGAAATGTTCAAGAAAGCCTACGACGGCGGCTACGCCATCGGCGCTTTCAACGTCAACAACATGGAGATCGTTCAGGGCATCACTGAGGCTGCCGGCGAGCTGAAGTCTCCCGTCATCCTGCAGGTTTCCAAGGGCGCCCGCGCCTATGCCAACCACACCTATCTGGTGAAGCTGGTTGAGGCTGCCGTTATTGAAAACCCCGAAATTCCCATCGCGCTGCATCTGGACCATGGCGACAGCTTTGAGCTGTGCAAGAGCTGCGTTGACGGTGGCTTTACCTCCGTTATGATCGACGCCTCTTCCAAGTCCTTCGAGGAGAATATTGCTCTGACCAAGAAGGTCGTTGAGTATGCCCATGACCACGGCGTCGTCGTCGAGGCTGAGCTGGGTACCCTGGCCGGCGTTGAGGACGAGGTTGCCGTTGAGCACGGCAAGGAAAGCTACACCCACCCCGAAGAGGTCGAGGAGTTCGTTTCCCGCACCGGCTGCGACTCTCTGGCCATTGCCATCGGCACCAGCCACGGCGCGTACAAGTTCAAGCCCTCTCAGTGCACCCGGAATGCTGACGGCATTCTGGTTCCCCCTCCCCTGCGTTTCGACGTTCTGGAGGAGTGCATCAAGCGGCTGCCCGGCTTCCCCATCGTTCTGCACGGCTCCTCTTCCGTTCCTCAGGAATTCGTGAAGATGGTCAATACCTACGGCGGCAACATGCCCGACGCTATCGGCATCCCCGAGGATCAGCTGCGGAAGGCTGCTCAGCTGGCTGTCTGCAAGATCAATATCGACTCCGATATCCGTCTGGCAATGACCGGCAATATCCGCAAGTACTTCTACGAGCATCCCGATCACTTCGATCCTCGTCAGTACCTGAAGCCTGCCCGTCAGGCGGTCAAGGACATGGTCGCCCACAAGATCGTCCACGTTCTGGGTTCCGACGGCAAGGCGTAAAAAGCACCGGACCAATAAAACTTCCCGCAGGGTTTCCTGCGGGAAGTTTTTCTGTCAGGAATAGGGAAGCCCTGTTTCGGCCCATACAAAGTCTGGAGGCGGCAGAGGCACCGCTGATGGAGGGACGCGTTGAACACCGCAGCGGAGGAGAAGTTCAGGAAAAGCTGACAGAGGGAAAACGTTGAAAACGGCTTCGGAAAACACGAATTTTTTTCAAATTTCGTGTTGACTTTTGAAGGAAACAATGATAAAATAACCCAGCCGCATTGAGAAGGCTCACAAGTGCTGCCCAAAAGCAGCCGCCTTTAGAGCGAGACTACACAATTAAAGTAGGTGAAATGAGAAATGAAGGCAGTTTTTGTTACCGGTGGTAAGCAGTACACCGTTGCCGAGGGCGATGTCCTCTTCATTGAGAAGCTGGCTGTTGAGGCTGAGCAGACCGTGAAGTTTGACCAGGTCCTGGCTGTTCTGGACGGTGAGAACTCCAAGATCGGTGCTCCCGTTGTGGAGGGCGCTGTTGTTGAGGCCAAGGTCGTGAAGAACGGCAAGGGCAAGAAGATCGACGTGCTGAAGTACAAGGCAAAGAAGAACGAGAAGACCCACATCGGTCATCGTCAGCCCTATACCAAGGTCGAGATCACCAAGATCGCTCTGTAATCAAAGAGTATGACAAAGATCGAATTTTTTACCGAGGACGAGCGGATCACCGGATTCTCCGTCTCCGGTCACAGCGGTTATGCCGAGACGGGCAGCGATATTGTCTGCGCCGCGGTTTCTGCCGCTGTCACCATGGCTGAGGCCACCATCAACGATGTGTGCGGCGCAAAGGCCAAGGTTCGCGTCAAGGAAGCGGACGCCCGCATTACTTTGACGCTCCCCGTAAGCTGCGATGAAGAGGAAAGCGTTCAGGCTTGTTTAGCCGGTATGATGCTGTATCTTTGCAGTCTGCGGGATCAATATCCCGACAACATCGAAGTTTTGGAGGTGTAATACAATGCTGAAGATTGGTATTCAGTTCTTCGCTCACCACAAGGGCGGCGGTTCCACCAAGAACGGCCGTGATTCCGAGTCCAAGCGACTGGGCTGCAAGCGTGCTGACGGTCAGTTTGTTCTGGCTGGCAACATTCTGGTTCGCCAGAGAGGCACCCACATCCATCCCGGCACCAATGTTGGTATCGGCAAGGATGATACCCTGTTCGCTCTGGTTGACGGCACCGTCAAGTTTGAGCGCATGGGCAAGGATCGTCGGAAGTGCTCCGTTTACGCTGAGCAGTAAGACAAGCCTATGAATGAAGGACTGCTGCGGAACAATGCGGCAGTCCTTTTTTTGAAATCTGGGTGGCAGAGAACAGGCCGTCCTTTTAACAGCCCCAGGGCAGGGCGCTCTTTTCTGTGTCACCCACTGTGAAGCATGGAGGTATACTACTATGTTTGTAGATAAGGTTCGAATTACAGTCTGCGGCGGACGGGGCGGCGATGGCGCCGTGGCCTTCCACCGGGAGAAATATGTGGCGTCCGGCGGCCCTGACGGCGGCGACGGCGGCCATGGCGGCAGCGTGGTGCTGCGGGTTAACGACAATCTGTCCACGCTGCTGGATTTTCGCTATAAACGGAAATATTCTGCCCAGTCCGGCGCCAATGGCCTTGGCCGGAATATGAGCGGCAAGCGGGGAGAGAATCTGATCATTGAGGTCCCCAGGGGTACCGTGGTGCGGGATGCGGAAAGCAATCAGATCATTGTGGATATGTCCACCGGTGAGGATTTTGTCATTGCCAAGGGTGGCCGTGGGGGCTGGGGCAATGCCCATTATGCCACTGCCACCCGGCAGGTGCCCCGGTTTGCCAAGGTGGGCCTCAAGGGCCAGGAGCGGGACGTGATTCTGGAGCTGAAACTTCTGGCGGATGTGGGTCTGGTGGGCTTCCCCAATGTGGGCAAATCCACTTTGCTTTCCGTCACCTCCAACGCCCGCCCCAAGATCGCCAACTATCACTTTACGACCCTGTTCCCCAACCTGGGGGTAATCTATGTGGACGAGGGCGTGTCCTTTGTTATGGCCGATATCCCCGGCATCATTGAGGGCGCCGCGGAGGGCGCGGGGCTGGGCCATGACTTCCTGCGGCACATCGACCGCTGCCGCCTGCTGGTTCATGTGGTGGATGTTTCCGGCAGCGAGGGCCGGGACCCGGTGTATGATTTTAACGCCATCTGTGACGAGCTGGCAAACTACTCCGTGGATCTTTCCAACCGGCCTATGATCGTTGCCGCCAATAAAATTGACCTTCTGCCCCCGGACAGCGACAATTTGCAGCGCCTGCGCGCCTGCGTGGAGGCCGCCGGCTGTGAGCTGTATGAGATCTCTGCCGGAACCACCCAGGGCACCCGGAATCTCATGCGTGTGGTGGCCGAAAAGCTGCGGACGCTGCCGCCTGTGACCATTTATGAGCCGGAGTATGTAGAAAAGCAGCCCGAGGCGGGAGACCCTCAGGAGCTGACAATCGAGCATCTGGGCTCCACCTGGGTCGTTACCGGAATCTGGCTGGAACGACTGGTGCAGAATATCAACTTCGACGACTACGAATCACGGAACTATTTCGACCAGATGCTCCGCAAATGCGGTCTCTTTGCCCGCCTGGAGGAAATGGGCATTCAGGATGGGGATACTGTGGATATTTATGATCTGCAATTTGAGTATATGCGGTAAAAACAGCAGGGGCGGCAAATTTGCCGCCCCTGCTTAGACTGTCTAAAAACCCCTTAAGGGCTTTTTAGACAAACTTTTGCAGTCTGCTGCGTGCATAATTTGTCCGCCTTTGGCGGACAAATTCCACACTTGCAGCCTGATAGGTATTTTCTGCCAGGTACACGCCCCGGCAGAAAATGATTGGACTTTATTCGCAGACAAAGGTCTGCGAACTCTGCGAGACTTTTTCTACAAGCTGAGCAGGGGCGGCAGATTTGCCGCCCCTGCTGGCCATTTATCGTAACCGGCGAAAGTTTTCAAACGCAGGGGACGATGCCCCAATCATTCCGAGAACTCCACAACAGAGCGGTGCGTACAATACTGTTCCGCTGATCGGGCTTCGGGGAGATGAGGGCCTCGTCCTCTGCGTTCTTTGTGGGGAGATTTATACCTCCAGCGCTTCTTTTTTATCCTGGTACTGTTCCCACAGATCGTCGCTCATCTCCTGAAAGATCCGCTTTACCCGGAAGGTTCCGTCGCAGAGGCGGGAGACGGATAAGGTGACATAGAATTCGTCTCCATCCTCGTCCTGGCCGTAGCTGACGTAATTCTGCTTCCAGTCGTGGATCCAGCCCTCACAGGCGACGGCCTTGCCGCACCAGGGGCAGGAAAAGCGGAGCAGCTCAGGATCCTGCAAAACGGTCTGCTGGCTGTCAAAGCTCCGGTCGTTGGGCAATTCGGCGAAGACCCGTGAGGCGTACTCGTCCAGATATTCCTCCAGATCCAGGTGGTCACAGATCTTGGCGGTGTTTACGGAGTCGTTCATGGCATCATGGGCGGCATCGCCGGATTCACCAAGCACCTCCATGGCGTATTCCAGAGAGTACTTCACGGTGCCGCGCATGATTTCCCGGCCGAAAATTCGCTGCAGATCGTACCAATCCGGCAGACCGGAAATATCAATGCCGTGGAGGGCCATGTTGTCGATCAGCGTGGGAAGGTCGCTCATGCTCCAGGTCATGAAAGCGTATTTCTCACCGCACCAGTCGATGAATTTCCGATAGGCCTCCGGGAAAGGAAGCCCCTGTTCCTCCAGAAGTTTGTCGTGGATTCCGGTGAGGGACGCAATCCGCTTGTGCATTTTCTTATAGTGTTGGGGCTTGCTGTACACCCGCAGAGTGTCAATCACATGGAAGTGCTCGTCCAGTTTGGCAGCGCCGATTTCAATAATCTCCCCCGGCAGGTAAAAGGGTTCCCGGATGGCGGTAGCCTCTTCTGTGGGCTGGTTCCATTCCAGATCAAAAATAATGTAGTTCATGATTCTCTCCCTCTTATACAATATGGGCGGCAAGCTGCCGCCCATATATATTTTCTATTTCTTTGCGACCGTCGGCATGGGCATATCGTCGTAGTCAAAGACCTCCCGGACCTTCTTGTAAATCTCAGTGTAGGTCTTGCCGTTGTCCTTGTAGCGCCAGCCCGCGCCGGCGTAGGGCTCCTTGCCGTAGAAATTGGTCACGCAGTCCGGGTGAATCTCCTTGAAGATTTTTTGCTCGTCCGCCGGGACCCGGGTCTGCTTGCACATGAATTGCTCCAGAGGCAGACCATCCAGAGCGTGGAGATCCGAGACCTTGGAATAGCAGATGTTCAGGTTTCTGAGATTTTCGCAGCCTGCCAGCGGATCAATGGATTGCAGCTTGTAGCAGTAAGCCAGCTCCAGAAATTCCAGCTTTTTGCAGTTCTCAAACCCGTCCAGCTGCTTCACGGCGCAGCCGGAGGCAATGAGAATTTCCAAATCCGGCATATACCCCACAAAGCTCAGATCTGTCAGCGTTTCGTTATGGCCGATATCCATATATTTGGTGCGCCAGCAGTATTTCAGGTTTTCACAGGTGTCGTCAAAGACGTTGTAAACGGCGCGGATGGTTTCCGCGTTGGTCCAGGCACTGTATTTGCCGAATTGGATGCGCCAGACCAGCTCCGTCCCGGGGTAATCCTCCCGGATGGAGGCCATGGTCTCGTTGTCCAGGCCGCAGTTGTCCAGTACGAAGGCCTGGCAGTCCGTCATAATGGCCAGAGCCTGCCGCAGGGCGGGAATGTCATCCTCTGTCAGGGAGAGATCCTTGAATTCCACTTTGATATCGTTGGTGGCAATCTGTTTGCCAAAAAGCGTGAAGGTATAGTGGAAGCTGGCGTTGGGGGCGGCGTTTACCAGCCACTCCACGTCGGCCTGGCTCAGACTGCTGGTGCCGTCGGCGCGCATCAGCTCCACAGTCTCCAGCTGGGGCAGACGGGCAAGAACCTCCTGAGCGGCGTTGAGCTGGCCGGAGGTCAGCTGGGAGAGGTCGAGGGAGGTGGTGTCCGCGGTGAACTCCTGCCCGGCCAGACCCAGGGTATAGCTGATCTCCAGGTTTGGATATTCATTTTGCAGATTGCTCAGTTCGTCAGCGGTCAGGCAAGTCTTTGGCAGAATCAATTTCTTGGTGTCCTTCAGATAGGACAGGTTGGTCATCAGTGTCTCGTAGTCTGTTTCCTCGGCAGTCAGGGTAATCTCCGGGGTGCCGTGGGCCACAGACTTCTTGCCCAGGTCAACGGTATAGATGATGCTGACATCCGGATGGCTTTGGGCGTAGACCTCCAAGGCGGGATAGGCGGTGGAGCCGGTGGCGTCCAGCAATGTCAGGTTTACGTATTTTTCCAGGTCGCCCAGATTTTCATAGGTGACGATCATCTGCAGTTCCGTCACCAGGTATTTGGGGTCCGTGGTTTCCGGCGGAGCAGTGGTGGTTTCCGTCACCGCCTCCTGCTTGCCGCAGCCGGTGAGCAGAAGCAAAAGAAGCAGCAGGAACGCATATTTTTTGGTATTTCCGCGCAAGCCCATGGGGTATGGCCTCCAGTAAACATAATGTCATTACTATACCACAATCGGCCGATGAATGCAAGAAAGAGGAAAATAATTCACGATAATTCCACAAATAATTATTGGGGAAACGGCGTGGTGCCAATCAGAAAAAGGGCGGCATATGCGCCGCCCATTGGATTCCTCTCGGTTTCGGTTTACAGATCTACCTTGTCAAAACGCCTTTGGGCTTCTTTCATAGCAAGCCTGCTTCCCAGAGCATAGGCAATGGCGCACAGGAGCAGTACGGTGGTTTGAAGCTCCCAATGCCCGGCTGTGGCATTCAGCCATTGAAGGCCGGGAATATGGTGCAGGGTTTCGCCTGCGGCTACGATGAGAAAGGCTGTAATGGAAAAATATACGAAGGGCTTCCCCAGGGCGTACCCCGTTTTCCAATAGCCGCCCAGCACCAGAACATTAAAGCTCAGAAATACCAGCAGCAGATTACCCAGATAGGCCGGATTGGCGTTCATCATGGTATTCTGGGTGTATACCGCGGTCTCAGAGAGAAAACCCGCGCGGATGGCCGTCAAGACGGCGCAGAGCAGGAAGAAAAGCAGCTGTATTCCGACGCAGAACAGATAGTTTGCCTTTACCACGTCCGCCTTACTGACAGGCAGCAACAGGGTGTAACTCAGATCATTTTGCTCCCGGCTGTTCATCATGGACTGGAACAGGGAAAGACACAGGAAAAAGCTGCCCATGGCGATGGGATAGCCGGGAATCATGGTCATGCCGGAAAAGAGCAGAAAGAGATAGCACAGGGGCAGGGCTGTAAACGTGAATTCCTTTTTTACAAGCTGCTTCACAGTTGTATCTCCTCCTTTTCCAGCTTGACCATGACGGCCTCCAGACCATCGCAGTCCGCGTGATCCGCCAGAAAGGCGGGAAGGGGTTTGGACGCAATAATTTCACCTGCCTGAATATAGGTGATGTCGTCGGCACAGCCCGAAAGGTCTGTGGTGATGTGGGTGGAGAACAGGATGGATGTACCCTTCGCCGCCAGCTGCCGGAAAATATCCGTCAGCTCCGCCCGGGATACCGGGTCCAGGCCGCTGGATGGTTCGTCCAGAATCAGAAGTTCAGCCCCATGGGACAGGGCCAGTGCCAGCTGGAATTTGACTTTCATGCCCTCGGACAGCTGCCGGATCTGTTTGCCGGGGTCCAGCCGGAAGACTTCCAGATAGTGGGCAAAGGCAGCGTCGTCCCAGTCCGAGTAAAAGCTCCTGGTCAGAGCGGTGATCTGCGCCAGAGTTTTCCGGGGATAAAATACCGCTCCGCCGGAGGCGTAACCGATATGTCTGCGGACGTCACTGCCGGTATCGTCCTGTCCAAGGACACGGACGATACCGCCGTCCCTGTGGACAAGCCCCAGAATCGATTTCATAGTCGTGGTCTTTCCAGCGCCATTTCGGCCAAGAAAACCCATGATATGGCCTTTCTCCAGAGAAAAGCTAACATTTTTCAGCGAAAAATTTGGATATTGCTTACAAAGCCCGGAAACCTCCAAAACGGGTCCCATAGTCATCCCTCCTTATGGCTTTATTTTAGGACAGGGCCCCGAAAAAGTCCACCATTGTAGGCGAACATTTTTGCGGAAAAAATGTTAACCCCGGTTGCATTTTGCAGCCGGGACGGGTATAATAGAGAGCGTGTGAAAGGAGGGCGACCATGCTGGCTGAGAATCTGCTGTATCTGCGCAAGCGAAACCGCCTGACTCAGGAGCAGGTGGCAGGGGCAGTGGGCGTGTCCCGCCAGGCCCTTTCCAAATGGGAAACAGGGGAGTCTGCTCCGGATATTGACAATTGTATTGCTCTGGCGAATTTTTATAATGTGACTTTGGATGATCTGGTTCGCTACGCGCCGGAGGGACAGCTGCTGCCTATCCCGCCAAAGGGAAAGCATTTCTTCGGCGCGGTGACGGTAGGGGAGAATGGTGTGTTCCGACTGCCGGAAAAGGCGTTGGAGGTTTTCTCAATCCGTTCCGGTGAGGAATTGCTGGTCCTTGGCGAGGATGGCAATGGCATTGCCCTTGTAAAAAAAGACATCTTTTTACAGAGAATAGACTGATCTCCCCGCGGCCGGCGGGGAGATGTTCAGAAATCCCTATAGTATTCCGCCGGAAGCACGTCGGACAGCTCCATGAGGGCGTGGTCCCGTTCTCCGGCATAGTCGATGCGCAGCAGAGGGGAGCGCAGCTGGGTGCCGCAGTCCTGACGGATGGCGATGGTCATGGTGACCCGGGTGCCTCCCTGGGGCGGGCGATCCATAAGCACGGTGCCTCCGTGGTGAGAGGCGGCAGAGCGGACCATGACCATGCCCAGGCCCAAACCAGAACGCCCGTCCTCGATGGAGGGCTGCCGCAGATAACGCCGGAAGACGCTGCCCCGGATGGCGTCAGAAATACCGCTGCCGGTATCCTGAACACAAAGCCGCAGCATTCGGCCCTGTCTGGTGAGACTGGCGGTGATACTGCCGCCCTTTGGGGTAAATTTGGCGGCGTTGGACAGCAGGTTCAGAATCGCCCGCTCCAACTCCTGGGTATCGGCAACGCAGTAAAGGCGATGCTCCGGTCCATGATAGCTGAGGGACAGATCAATTCCGCGCAACAAGGTCTGAGCCTTTTCAAAGATCTCCCGGAAAACGGCGGTGATCTCCACCAGTTCCTGGCGGCTCAGTCCCGCCGCCGCGGCGGACATATTGCCGATAACGCGCAGCATCTGCGCCATACTGCGGTTCAGCGCCGCGGTCTGCCTTTCCGCTTCGGGGCCTGCCTCCCGGGCCAGCATTTCCGCGGAGGCCTGAATGCCTGCCAGGGGCTCCCGCAGGTCAGCGGCGGCCAGGGCCAGGGCCCGGAGTTCCCGGGTCTCTTCGGGACCTTCCAGCAGGAAGAAATCCCAATCGCCCCGACGTTCCACCTCCGCACCGAAGACGGTGCCGGAAATGTTCAGCGTCAGGTACAGGCTTCCACCCCGAAAGGCAGCGTATTCTTCCCGGCCTGTGGCCAGAAGCGGTGTAATTTCGCATCCCTCCGGGAGCATCAGAGGGTCGGCAGCCTGATTGCACCGGAAAATGCGCCCGTCCTTGACGCAGAGACAGGGGGAAACGATGAGATTCAGCGTCTCAAAGGGAATGGTTTCCTTATCCATGACAGTCCTCCTGACAGTGATAGCATGCGCAGAATCGGGAAAAACTTTCCCGGCAGGTTTCGACATTTCTCTCAGACTATTGTAACGCCCTTGTTTGCAAATAGCAAGCAGGATTTTTGACGCGGAAGAGAGGCAGTTCTATGCACGAAGGCCACAGAGAACGGGTGAAAAGGCGGTTTCGCCAGGAGGGACTGGACAGTTTTTCGGACATCCAGGCCCTGGAGCTGCTGCTGTTTTATGTGATCCCACGGGTGGATACGAACCCCATTGCCCATGCCCTGCTGGACCATTTCGGCAGCCTTTCCCAGGTGCTGGAGGCCAGCCCGGAGGAGCTGATGAAGGTGCCGGGTATCGGGGAAAACGCGGCGGTGTTTCTGACCCTGATTCCACAGATGGGCAGATTTTATATGGTGGACCGGGCCAATCATGTGAAGGTTTTGCCGACCCTGGAACAATGTGCGGACTATCTGGTGCCCCATTTTTTCGGGCGGAAGCTGGAAACGGTGTTTCTCCTCTGCCTGGATGCCAAGTGCAAGCTGCTGTGCTGCAAGGAGCTGGGAGAGGGCGGCACCAATTCTGCCGGAGTTTCTATTCGCAAGATCGTGGAGACGGCCATCGGCGTCAACGCAACCACCGTTGTACTGGCCCACAATCATCCCAGCGGTCTGGCGGTGCCCTCGGCGGAGGATATCCAGACCACCCGCCGCATTGCCCACGCTTTACAGGCTGTGGAGATCACTTTGGCGGATCACATCATCGTGGCGGACGGGGACTATGTTTCCATTGCCATGTCTGATGACCGCTTTCGGGACTGCCTGCTGATATAAAGGAGATTACCTATGGATCATTTTGAACTGGTTTCGGAATATAAGCCCTCCGGCGACCAGCCGGAGGCCATTGAAGCTCTGGCCAACGGCGTGAACTGGGGGTTGCGGGAGCAGACCCTGCTGGGTGTCACCGGCTCCGGCAAGACCTTTACCATGGCCTCGGTTATTGCGAAGCTCAACCGGCCAACTCTGGTGTTGGCCCACAACAAGACCCTGGCGGCCCAGCTGTGCTCGGAGTTCCGGGAGTTTTTTCCAAAAAATGTGGTAGAGTACTTCATTTCCTACTACGATTACTACCAGCCTGAGGCGTATATTGCCCATACGGACACCTATATCGAAAAGGATGCTTCCGTCAACGAGGAGATCGACCGGCTGCGCCATTCAGCCACATCCTCTCTGTTTGAGCGGCGGGATGTGATCATCGTGGCATCCGTCAGTTGCCTGTATGGCCTGGGGGACCCCATTGACTACAAGAGCATGGTCATTTCCCTGCGGGTGGGCCAGGAGCGGCCTGTGGATGAGATACTCAAAAAGCTGACGGAGATCCGTTATGAGCGCAACGATATCGACTTCTCCCGAAATAAGTTCCGGGTCCGGGGGGACACGCTGGAGGTCTATCCTGCCTATTGGTCCGGCCGGGCTATCCGGGTGGAGTTTTTCGGGGACGAGATCGACCGCATCAGCGAGATCAACGCCGTATCCGGCATGGTGGAGCGCTATGTGGACCATGTGGCGATTTACCCCGCCAGCCATTATGTTGCCTCCAGGGAAAAGCTCCAGCGGGCCATGCTGGAAATCCAGAAGGAGTGCGACGAGCAGGTCGTAAAATTCCGGGCGGAAAACAAGCTCATTGAAGCCCAGCGTATTGCCCAGCGCACCGCCTACGACCTGGAAATGATGACGGAAATCGGCTTCTGCAACGGCATTGAGAACTATTCCCGGGTCATTCAGGGCCGGGCCCCGGGATCGCCTCTTACCACACTGCTGGATTATTTCCCGAAAGATTTTCTTATGTTCATTGACGAAAGCCACGTCACCCTGCCCCAGTGCCGGGCCATGTACGCCGGAGATCGGAGCCGGAAGGATGCTCTGGTGAACTATGGCTTCCGCCTGCCCTCTGCCTATGACAACCGCCCCCTGAACTTCAAGGAGTTCGATGAGAAGATCAATCAGGTGATTTACGTCTCCGCTACTCCCGGCGAGTATGAGCGTACCCGTTCCGGCCAGATTGTGGAGCAGGTCATCCGGCCTACGGGCCTGCTGGACCCTGTGGTGGAGGTCCGGCCCATTGAGGGGCAGATTGATGATCTGATCGGCGAGATCAATGCCCGCACGGCCAAGCAGGAGCGGGTGCTGGTGACGACCCTGACCAAGAAAATGGCGGAAGACCTGACGGTGTACCTGCAAAAGGCGGGCATCAAAGTCCGGTATATGCATTCGGATATCGGCGCCATGGAGCGGATGGAGATCATCCGGGATCTGCGGCTGGCGAAATTTGACGTTCTCGTAGGCATCAACCTGCTCCGTGAGGGCCTGGACCTGCCGGAAGTGAGCCTGGTTGCCATTCTGGACGCGGACAAGGAGGGCTTCCTGCGCAGCGAGACCAGCCTGATCCAGACCATGGGCCGGGCGGCCCGAAACGCCGGGGGCAAGGTTATTATGTATGCCGATACGGTGACGCCCTCCATGCGCATCGCCATGGACGAGACTGCCCGCCGCCGGGATATCCAGGACGCCTACAACAAGGCCCACGGAATTGTTCCCAAGACCGTTATCAAGTCCGTCCGGGATCTGATCGAGATTTCCTCGCCCACCGCGGAGCGGAAGGGGCGCAATGGTGTGAAGATGACCAAGGCGGAAAAGGAAAAGGAGATCGCCCGTCTGGAAAAGCAGATGAAGGAGGCGGCCAGGATGATGGAGTACGAGTATGCCGCCGTGCTCCGGGATCAGATCGTGGAGCTGCGGGGGAACGGACTCTGAAAAGCCCTCATTCCAAAAATATTCCGCGGCACGGTAAATTGTCCTTGCAATTTGCGCCGCGGATGGTATAATAAAATCCATCACATACAAAGGAGTTTATCCCAATGACTATTTTGACTGCTACCGGCTCCGCCGGAATGGGCAGCATGCTGGTGACTCTGGTCCTCATGCTGGCCGTGTTCTACTTCATGCTCATCCGCCCCGAAAACAAGCGGAAGAAGGAAGCAGAACAGATGCGTTCCGCTGTGAAGACCGGCGACAAGATCACCACCATCGGCGGCATTGTCGGCACCGTTGTCAACGTGAAGGAAAACAATCTGGTCATCGAGACCGGCGCCGATCAGGTCCGTATCGAGATCGCCAAGTGGGCTATGTCCACCAACGAGACCGCCGCTGAGGCCGCCAAGGCTGAGGCCAAGAAGGCTCAGGAAGCCAAGGCAAAGGCCAAGGCCGCCAAGAAGGCCGAGAAGGGCAAGTAAGCAAACAGGAAAACCACATCGGCCAGAGCGTAAGGGCTTGCCGGTGTGGTTTTTTCATATTTTGGAGGACCTCTTATGGAAATTCGGCAATATACGTGTTGCAAGGAAGAAGATATTCTGACGTTCTATCAGCTGCTGCGGATTTATGAGAGGGTGAACGAAAATGGATGATAAGCAGGCATTGGAATCTTTTGCCAGAGAATTCTGTGCGGAAAACGATCTGCATCTGGCATTATCCTGGGAAATGCCAGCGGGCTATGAGACGGCCTACGGAACCTACGACATTGCAGAGAATACGCTTTTCCTGAACTGGGCGCTGCTGGAAAGTCTGCAACGGGGACAGCAGTTCTTTTATCTTTTCCATGAACTGCGGCACGGTATGCAGTATCAGCAGCCTGAGCAATTCCCTCCATTCCTACGGGAAAGCCTGCCCTATGTCCTGCTTTATGACGGCACCTGCTTCCGGCTTCAGGATGGGGTGTGGCGGCAGGGAAAGCTGGAGGGGGAAGCTGCCTATTTTACAAACGCCTACCTGGGGCTCCCTTATGAGGTGGATGCCAACCGGTTTGCCTATGCGAAGGTCTGTGCTTGCTGCGGTGATTCGGAAGAATTAAAAGGGCTGCTCGCAAGGAACAGCCCTGAGTATGATATGAGCGCGGAGGAATACCGGGCGCTGTTTCGAAGAATAGACGAAGCGCTGGCGGACTGAGCGTTATCCCAGCTGCCGCAGCTCCACCGTATCCAGAACGGGAATCCCCAGCTTTGCGAGTATTGCCCTCACCTGGGCTTCCACCTCCGGGACTTTCAGCGCCTCCGGCTGGTGGGCGTCGCAGCCCAGAACCATGGGGCGGCCTGTCTGGGCCGCCAGCTCCAGAAATCTCGGATTGGGGTAGTTGCGGCCCTCCCGAAAACCCAGGAAATTGAATTCCAGGGGTACGCCGCAGTTGGCCGCTTCCCGGATGAGCACACCCATCCACTCGTTATAGATATCTACAGGGCCTGTGTAGTTCAGAATATCCGGGTGGGCAACATAGGTGTAAAGCCCTGTTTCCATGGCGGCGACCACCTGGCGGACATAGGCTTCCAGAACGTCCTTGTCCGCGGTCTCCCGGCCACTATAGGTACCCACCGGCTCGTTGCCCACGAAATGCTGGCCTAAAATCATGTATTCTACCTGATTTTCCCGGAGAAAGTCGGCCAGACGGTCAAAGTATTTGGGATAGTATTCGGCCTCTACACCCACATGGATTTCCAGTTTACCGGCATAGCGGTCCCGGAGGCTGTTGACGGTGGAGACGTAACCGGAGAGTTCCTCCGGGCGCATCCGGAAGGTGGAGTAGTAGTCCCCGGGGAAAAAATAGGGTGTATGGTCCGAGAAACCCAAAATCTTCAGCCCGGCGGACAGCGCCGAATCCACATATTCCTGCTCGCTGCCCTGGGCATGGTTGCAGCGGGGCGTATGGGTATGATAATTCGCAATCATAAAATATCTTCTTTCTTTACCTTTTTTACACATTATACCACGTTTTTTACAAAATGCAATGTGGTTACGGGGGATATATCCATGAAAGACTTTCCTGTGTTTACGACGGAAAACGGTGTTGCCAGCCTGATCCTGAAGGAGGTCCCCTATCGGGGAGAGGCTTATATCCACCTTCGGGATTCTCAGGATCCCAAAGCCCTGCTGGAGGAATGCGTATCCTTCTGTGCCGCCTGCGGGGCAGAGAAGATTTATGCATCCGGCAGCCAGATACTGGAGGAATATCCGCCGCATACGGCGATTTTTGAAATGCGGGGCATCCCCAATGTGGAGGAAGCGCTGATCGAGTCCCTGTTTCCGGTAACGGAGGCCACGGTCAGCCGGTGGCGGGCACTTTACAATGAAGCCATGTCCGCGGTGGACAATGCCGGAACCCTGGAAAGCCGGGATGAGGCCCGGCTGCTGGAGGGCGGGGCTTATTTTGTCCATCATCAGGGGGAGCTTCTGGGCATCGGCTATTTGCGGGAGGACTGCATTGAGGCCATTGCCGCCGCGTTTCCCGGTGCGGGGAAACGTGTTCTGCACTCGCTGGCCTCCGTCAGTCCCGGGGTGCCGTTACGTCTGGAGGTGGCAGGAACCAATGAAAGGGCCATTGCGCTGTATGAGAAGATCGGTTTCCTGAAGGTCAGAGAGCTGTCCAGATGGTACCGTGTAAAATAAAGAATCTCTGTCAAGGAAAAATACTTGACAAACGCCCCGTTATCGTGTATGATATCCAGGCTGTTAAGGGAAAATGCTTGACAGAGGAGGAATCCCCATGGACGCACTGGAAATGACGCTGCTGTTTGATTATTACGGCGAGCTTTTGACCCAGCGGCAGCGGGACTGCCTGGATATGCGTTACAATCAGGATATGTCCCTGGGGGAGATCGCCCAGGAGCTGGGCGTCAGCCGTCAGGGGGTTTTTGATACCCTGAACCGGGCGGAGACGCTGCTCCGGAACATGGAAGCGAAAACGGGCTTCCTGCGCCGGGATGAAAAGGTCCGCAAGGCCGCCCGCCGGATTATGCAGGCCGCCGAGGCATTGGGTGCAGCCCAAGACCCGGAGACCCGGCAGCTGGCCCGGCAGATTTTGGCGGCAGCAAAGGAACTTGAGGAGTAAAAAATGGCATTTGAAGGCTTGACTGAAAAAATCTCTTCCACCTTCAAAAAGCTTCGTGGCAAGGGCCGCCTGAAGGAAGCGGATGTGAAGGAGGCTATGCGGGATATCCGTATGGCACTGCTGGAAGCAGACGTGAGCTATAAAGTGGTAAAGGACTTTACGAAGTCCGTTACCGAGCGCTGTGTGGGCGCGGATGTGCTGGAATCTCTGACGCCTGCCCAGATGATCGTCAAGATTGTCAATGAAGAGCTGTGCAAGCTCATGGGCAACGAGACCAAGCACCTGAATATCAATCCCAACGGACCTACAGTGGTTATGCTGGTGGGTCTGCAGGGCGCCGGCAAGACCACCAACGGCTCCAAGCTGGCGGGGCTTATGAAGCGCCAGGGAAGGAATCCCCTGCTGGTGGCCTGTGACGTCTATCGTCCCGCGGCAATTCAGCAGCTGAAGGTCTGCGGCGAAAAGCTGGGCATTCCGGTGTTCGAAAAGGGCACGCAGGATCCCGTTGTAACAGCCAAAGAGGCCGTGCTGTACGCTCGCCAGCGTGGCTATGATATGGTATTTCTGGATACCGCCGGCCGCCTGCATGTGGATGAGGCTCTGATGGAAGAGCTGAAAAACATCAAAGCCGCCGTTAAACCCAACGAGATTATGCTCGTGGTGGACGCCATGACAGGTCAGGACGCGGTGAACGCAGCCCAGACCTTTAATGAATGGCTGGACATCGATTCCGTTATGCTCTCCAAGCTGGACGGCGATGCCAGAGGCGGCGCGGCCCTGTCTGTCAAGGCTGTGACCGGCAAGCCCATCAAATTCGCCGGTGTCGGCGAAAAGCTGGAGGACATCGAGGTCTTCCACCCGGACCGGATGGCAAGCCGGATTCTGGGTATGGGCGACGTGCTGAGCCTCATTGAAAAGGCGGAGAAGGCCTATGACGCCAAGCAGGCCGCCAAGATGGAGGAGAAGATGCGGACCAACCGCTTCACCCTCCAGGATTTCTACGACCAGATGGTGCAGCTGAAGAGCATGGGCTCTATGGAGGATATCCTGGCCCAGATGCCCGGCGGCGCGTCCATGAAGGACATCAAGCTGGATCCCAAGGCTATGGCCCATACCGAGGCCATCATCCTGTCCATGACCCCCAAGGAGCGGGAAAACCCCTCCATTATCGGGGCAAGCAGAAAAAAGAGAATTGCCGCCGGCTGCGGTCTGCGGGTGGAGGATGTGAACAAGCTCCTCAAATCCTTTGAGCAGATGAAAAAGCTCATGAAGCAGTTCTCTTCTCCCGGCGCGGCCAAGAAGCTCAAGCGTATGGGCGGCTTCGGCGGCATGCGTTTTCCGGGGTTCTAAGTTGGTTCGCTGAAAGCAAATTGCTTTGCGATAGATAAATTCAAATATTTTATGGAGGTGAAACTTTCATGGTTAAGATCAGACTGAGAAGAATGGGCGCCAAGAAGGCTCCTTACTACCGTATCGTTGTTGCCGATTCCCGTTCTCCCCGTGATGGCCGCTGCATCGAAGAGATCGGCACCTACAACCCCCTGACCGCTCCCGCCACCGTTACCGTTGACGTTGAGAAGGCTCAGAACTGGATCAAGAACGGTGCCCAGCCTACCGATACCGTTCGGGGCCTGCTGAAGAACGCCGGCGTTCTGTAAGCCCTTTCTGAAGGAGTGGCACAATGAAGGAACTTTTGCTGTATATGGCAAAGAGCCTGGTGGATGACCCGGATGCCGTCACCGTTGTGGAAACCTCTGACGAGGAAGGCAAGGTGCTGGAGCTCCATGTGGCCGAAGGTGACATGGGCAAGGTGATCGGACGCCAGGGACGGATCGCCAAGGAGATCCGTACCATTATTAAGACCGTAGCCCAGCGCACTGGCGAAAAGGTTACCGTCGAAATTGTGGACTAAACGGCTATGCGTGGCGATTTCGTCACGCATTTTCGTTTATTTATGATTTTTTCAAGGGAATGCTCCCTTTCATAACCATAAAATGAGGAGACGAAACCATGAAACTCCAATTTATTGAAGCAGGCGAGATTGTGAATACCCACGGCGTCCGGGGCGAGGTGAAAATGCTCTCCTGGCTGGACAGCCCCGAGTGTATGCTTGATTTTGACCGCTGCCGGATCGGCGGGAAAGACTATACTGTCGCTGCCTGCCGGGTGCAGGGCACCTGTGATCTTTTGAAGCTTTCCGGCGTGGACACCATGGAACAGGCTCAGGTGCTCCGGGGCAAAACCGTGGAGATCTATCGGGAAGACGTGGACGACGATGTGGTCTTTGCGGCAGAGTTGGTGGGTATGGATGTGTTCAGCCAGGGAAATGCCATCGGAAAAATTACAGATGTACTGGATTATCCCGGCAACCAGGTCTATGTGGTCAAAGGCGACCGGGAATACATGATTCCGGCGGTGAGCGCTTTCATTCTGTCTGTAGAGATGGAGGAAAACCGGATGGAGGTCAGGCTGCTGGAGGGGATGGAAACCGATGCGGATTGATATTCTGACCCTGTTCCCGGATACACTGGGGGATGTGTTGTCCGAAAGCATTCTGGGCCGGGCGCAAGAGCGCGGCTATATCCAAATCGAAGCCCACCAGATCCGGGACTATACCTCCAACAAGCAGAACCAGGTGGATGACTACCCCTACGGCGGCGGCCGGGGCGCCATCATGCAGGCGGACCCCATCTACCGCTGCTGGGAGGCAGTTTGTGACGAAGCCGGCGGGCCGGTGCATACCGTCTATATGTCCCCCTGCGGTCATACCTTCAAGCAGGCCGATGCTATCCGCCTGAGCAAAATGGAGAATCTGATTCTGGTCTGCGGCCATTATGAGGGTATCGACCAGCGTTTTATCGACGAGTGCGTGGACGAGGAGATATCCCTGGGGGATTTTGTCCTCACCGGCGGCGAGATCGCCGCCATGGCTGTGACGGACGCCGTGTGCCGTATGGTTCCGGGCGTTCTGGCGGATCCGGAGTGCTTTGAGGACGAAAGCCATTTCTCCGGACTTCTGGAATATCCCCAGTACAGCCGTCCTGCTGTCTGGCATGGCCGGGAAGTACCGGAAATCCTGCTTTCCGGCAACCATGAAAAGGTAAACCAGTGGCGTCGTAAGCAGTCCCTCCGCCGCACGAGAGAACGCCGGCCGGATATGTATGAAAAGCTGGATCTGTCTTCCAAAAAGGATCAGAAGCTCCTTCGGGAAATGGCCGCGGAGGATGGAGGCACCGAAGAGTCGTGCCGGGTCAAATCGGAGTGAACCATTGGCGGAAAATCACGTTTCAACATAAGAGACTCGCCGCAGCCGGATATTTTGCGATCCGAAGCTGCCGCGAGTCTCTGTTTTTACGCGATTGGGCTGCCCTGCGCTGTGCACGGCGGCACGGAAGAACGGCGGTCAGGGAAGCGGCCGATGGCTTTGTCAGCGCTTTTTTCTGGGAGCGGCGGGGCGGTTCCCGGTATTCGGCTTTCCGGCAGTGTTGCCCCGGCCCTGAGGCTTTGCCGCGGGTTTTGTCGCGGGTTTTGCCGTTTTACCGGTCTTTGCCGGGACCCTGGCCCCGGCGGTATAACCGCCGCTTCTGGGCGGTATGGCCCGGATGAGACATTTGGGGCCGGAGCCAATCAGGTCTTCCCGGTGGGCTTTTAAGAGGGCTTCCTTGACCAGATAGTAGTTTTTTGGATTCCGGTACTGGATCAATGCCCGCTGCATGGCCTTTTCGTGGGGGTCCGTGGGTACATAGACACGCTCCATGGTCCGGGGATCCAGTCCGGTGTAGTACATGACGGTGGAGAGGGTGGAGGGGGTCGGGTAGAAGTCCTGGACCTGCTCGGGATTGTAGCCCATATCCCGGATATATTCCGCCAGCTCCACGGCCTCCTTCATGGTAGAGCCGGGGTGGCTGGACATGAGGTAGGGCACCAGATATTGGTCCATTCCGTACTGCCTGTTCAGGGCAAAGTATTTCTCTACAAATCGGTTGTACACCGCGTTCCGGGGTTTGCCCATGCGGCAGAGCACCGCGTCGGCTACATGCTCCGGGGCTACCTTCAGCTGTCCGGAGATATGGTACTGTACCAGCTCCCGGAAGAAGGTGTCCTTTTTATCCGCCAGCAGATAGTCAAAGCGGATGCCGCTGCGGACGAAGACCTTCTTGACCCCGGGTATCTTCCGCAGCTTGCGCAGCAGATCCACATAGTCGCTGTGGTCGGCGTTCATATTCTTGCAGGGGGTAGGGTACAGGCACTGCCGCCCGCCGCAGGCGCCCTTGGTCATCTGCTTTTCACAGGCCGGGTGCCGGAAATTGGCGGTGGGGCCGCCTACATCGTGGATGTAGCCCTTGAAGTCCGGATCCTTCACCATTTTTTCGGCCTCTGCCAGAATGGATTCGTGGCTCCGCACCTGGACGATCCGGCCCTGGTGGAAGGTCAGGGCGCAGAAGGAGCATGCCCCGAAGCAGCCCCGGTTGCTGACCAGACTGAATTTGACCTCTTCAATGGCAGGTACGCCGCCCAGCTTCTCGTAGCTGGGGTGGTAAGTCCGGCAGTAGGGCAGATCATAGACCGCGTCCATCTCTTCTGTGGTCAATGGTTTCTGAGGTGGATTCTGCACCACAAACTCCTTGCCATAGGGCTCTGCCAGCCGTTTGGCGGTGAAGGGGTCGCAGTTGCCATACTGAATTTTGAAGGATTCGGCATAGCTGCGTCTGTTTTTAGAGATTTCCTCAAAGCCGGGCAGGACGATGGTCGGCAGACTTTCGTCCAGCTCTCTGCACTTATAGACTGTGCCGTCAATGTATGTGATATCCTTCACGTCCATACCGGCGTTCAGGGCGTCCGCAATCTCCACAATGCTCTTTTCGCCCATTCCGTACATCAAAAGATCTGCTTGAGAGTCCAGAAGAATGGAACGCTTCATGCCGTCGGACCAGTAGTCATAGTGCCCCAGTCTGCGCAGACTGGCCTCAATACCGCCAATCAAAATGGGTACATCTTTGTAGGTCTGCCGGATCAGGTTGCAGTAAACGGTGGTGGCGTAATCGGGCCGCCTGCCCATGACGCCGCCGGGGGTGAAGGAGTCCGTTTTCCGGCGGTGCCGGGTGACGGAATAGTGGTTGACCATGGAGTCCATGTTGCCGCCGCTGACCAGAAAGCCCAGACGCGGTCGGCCGAAGACGTCAATGGATTTTGGATTCCGCCAGTCCGGCTGGGAGATAATGACCACGCTGTAGCCGCGGTTTTCCAGGATCCGGCTGATGATGGCGTGGCCGAAGGAGGGGTGATCTACGTAGGCGTCGCCAATAACATAGACAAAATCCGGCTGCTCGATGCCCCGGTCCAGCATTTCCTGTTTGGTGATCGGTAAAAATTCCATGTTGTTCTCCAATTTATTCGCCCAGAGAGAGTACACGCTCCATGAGCTTTTGATAGACGTGCTCCACCATCCAAGGCTCCGTGACCTTCCGGGGCACGGAGGAAACCGGAAACCAGGCCACGCCGCTGTTTTCATCGGGCTTGATTCGAAGCGTCTCCTTCGGGTCCGCTTCCAGCAGATAGGTTACATTCAGGTGCAGATGGCTGGAAACATAGGTTCCGCGCTTGACATGGCCGTCTACTGTCAGGGTTTCCAGAGAGAAGATACCATTGTGCAATAGCCTGAGGTTTTCCAGCCCGCTTTCCTCCCGGGTCTCCCGCAGGGCGACGGCCAGCAGGTCCCGATCCCCATCGGCGTGACCGCCCATCCAGGCCCAGGACCTGTAGATATTGTGGTAGATCAGCAATACCAGCTGCCGGTCCGGACTGACTACCCAGGAGGAAGCCGTGAAGTGGGCAAAGGTGTTTTCCCGGGAAAAGGGATCCGGGGAAGTGTTGAGCCAGCTGAGCATCTGCGCCTTGTCCTTCTGCTCCTGCTCGCAGCCGGGGGAGAAGGCTCTGATTTCTGACGCGATATCCATTACTTCTTTTCGACCTTCTTTTTGGTGCCGTCGGGCTGCAAAATATAGGTGTTTTCCAGCTGCCCCACCAGATTGGCCTTTACGGAGTCGATGTAGATGCGGCGCAGCTTGTCCCGCTCTGCCAGCTCCTCCGGGGTCAAAGAACCCTGCTTGGCTTTTTTGGCCAAAGCGTTGATTCTGGCAATGACTTCGTTCATGTTCATAAGCAATTCCTCACACATATTTCTGAATGGTGACCGCAATGCGGTCCTTTTTTGTCTTTCCGCCGATCTGGGCCAGCCTGATCTTGCCAAGCCCCCGGACGGATACCTTCGCGCCCTCGGCAACAGCCTTGTCCGGCTTTTCACAGGGCAGACCGTCAATGCTTACCTTCCCGGCGTGGACGTAATCCGCCGCCAGAGCGCGGCCAATGCGGAAGCCGGAGGAGATCACGCTGTCCAGCCGCAGAGAGGCCATGGTGTCCCGGATTTCCTGAAATTCCGGCTCCGGCATGGTCAGCCCCGCAAGGGAGATCTGCTTCAAACGCAGCTTTGTCCGGCCTGCTTCCCGCAGATTGTCCAGCACATAGGGAGTAATCTCAGCGGTAGTGAAAAACAGGCAGCGGCCCGGCTCCACGCAGATGTCGCCAACGGTCTCCCGGGCAATCCCCGCCCCCATCAGCGCGCCAAGAAAATCCCGATGGCTCAGCTTGTCCAATTCAAAAAAGTTGGCTTCCAGACAGCAAAGCGGACTGTCCTCCCCGTAAAGCGTGCTTTCTTCCAAATAATCCGGCAGATAGATCAGCATTTTTCGCTCCGCGTCTTCGTAGCCGCCAAAGCGATGCAGCCCCGGGAGATTTCCAAAGAGAAAGTCTGCCAGTTCCAGCTCCCGAGGGGAGAGAAAGCAGGTGTTGGCAGTTATATTCTTCCGAACACCGGCGTTAATTTTGTCATAGAGCTTGGCAAGCAGGAGCCTGTCCTCCGGCGTTTTTGCGATTTTTTCAATTCCGCTGCGTTCCATAGCATCACCTTTCCCTATTATAGCACAGAAACCCCCTTTGTGAAAGAAGTTTTTCTTGTGCCTGTGGATTAAATCGTGTATAATAACCCCAGATAAAAGGAAAATGAGGGATCAGGCATGGTTGTTGGGATCATTGGCGGCGGCGCTTCCGGTATGGCGGCGGCGCTGCGGGCGGCGGAAAATCCGGGCTGTCAGGTGCTGCTGCTGGAGCGGCAGGCGAGAGTGGGCAGAAAACTCCAGGCTACGGGAAATGGGCGGTGCAACCTGACCAATCTCCATGCCCTGGAGGGCGGCTACCATGGGGATGATCCTGCCTTTTCCCGTACCGCATTGGAGCAGCTAAGCCCGGAAAAGACCCGGGAATGGTTCCTGAAGCTGGGACTTCTGACTGTGGCAGAGCCATCGGGACGGGTCTATCCCTTTTCGGACCAGGCAAATTCCGTGGTGGATGTGCTGCGATTCGCTCTGGAAAAGCCCAATATCACACTGAAAACCGGATGTGAAGTCCAAAAGATTCGGCGGGAGGCAGAGGGATTCCGCATTGAGACGGACGGCGAAGCGATTTCCTGCGACAGGCTGATTATCGCCTGCGGCGGTCTGGCGGGGACAAAGCTGGGGGGCTCCATGTCCGGCTATAAGCTGCTGCGATCTCTGGGCCACAGCTGTACCCGGCTGCGGCCTACCCTGGTGCAGGTGAAAACCGACTGGCCGGCGGTTTCGGCTCTGAAGGGCGTCCGGGCGGAGTGCCGCGCGGAGGTTTACAGGGACGACACCCTTTGGTCTGAGAGTGCCGGAGAAATTCAGTTCACAGAGTACGGCCTGTCCGGCCCGGTGATTTTCGAGGTCTCCCGGGATGTATGCCAGGGAAAAGGGGACTGGCAGTGCCGTCTGGATCTGCTGCCTCAGATTTCAGAACGGCAGTTGGAAAAAATGCTGCTGGCCCGAAGGGAAACAAAACTGAATGCGGGAGAATTGTTCACGGGTATTCTCCACAACCGTCTCGGCCGGGTGCTGGTTCAGGAGATCGGCATCGGACTCAATACGCCCATTGCCCAGCTGCCGGAGGCAGCCGCTGCCAGGGCGGCGGCCAGCGCGAAATGCTTTTCCGTTCACCTGACGGAGCCTCTGGGCATGGACAGCGCCCAGGTCACTGCGGGGGGCGTTGTAACGGAGGAATTTGACGGGACTACCATGGAAAGCAGGCTTGTTCCCGGACTGTACGCCTGCGGCGAAGTGCTGGATGTGGATGGGGACTGCGGCGGCTACAATTTGCAATGGGCCTGGAGCTCCGGAAGCCTTGCGGGACAGAATGCAGGGAGAGGGGAATAAAAAAATGCTGCGTATTCGAGATATTGCCATGGGTCCGGAGCAGGATACGACGGCCCTGCTCTTTGAGACGACGAAAATACTGCGGGTATCTGCTTCGGAAATTCAGAGCCTGCATCTGGTCCGCCGGTCGGTGGACGCCCGGAAAAAGCCGGATGTGAAGTTCATTTATACGGTCGATGTGGCCCTGAAAAGCGGCGAGGGGAAGGTTCTGAAAAAGTGCGGAAGCAAAAAAGTGACGTTGGCCCCCGCGGAGCGTTACCGGCCGCCGAAAAAACAACCGGAAGCGGAAAAGCGGCCTGTGGTCATCGGCTTTGGCCCTGCGGGTATGTTCGCCGCCCTGATTCTGGCCCAGGCGGGGCAGCGGCCCATCGTTCTGGAGCGGGGCGAGGATGCGAAGTCCCGTCATGAAAAGGTGGCGGCGTTCTGGAAGAACGGCACTCTGGACCCCAAAAGCAATGTCCAGTTCGGTGAGGGCGGCGCGGGGACTTTTTCTGATGGAAAACTGAATACCGGTATCAGCAATCCCAGAATTCACTGGATCCTGGAGCAGTTTGTTGCCTTTGGTGCCCGGGAGGACATTCTGTATGACGCCAAACCCCATGTGGGAACGGATGTGCTGCTGGAGGTAGTCCAGAGCCTCAGAAAGAAGATCATCGCTTTGGGCGGTGAGGTGCGCTTTTGCAGCCGGGTTACGGAATTTTTACTGGAAGGGGATGCCCTTTCCGGGGTGAAGCTGGAAAACGGCGAGATCATCCCCTGTGATAGGGCGGTGCTGGCCATCGGCCACAGCGCCCGGGACACCTTTGAGACCCTGCATTCTCAGGGCGTTCCCATGGAGCCGAAGCCCTTTGCCATGGGCGTCCGCATTGAGCAGAAGCAGGAAAAGATCAATCTTGCCCAGTACGGAAAGCAGGATGTCCATCTGCCCCCGGCGGACTATAAGCTGGTCCAGCATTTGGAGAACGGTACGGTTTACACCTTCTGCATGTGCCCCGGCGGCTATGTAGTGGCGGCGGCCTCGGAGAAGGGACGTACCGTGACAAACGGTATGAGCTATGCGGACCGGAATGGGGAAAACGCCAATGCGGCACTGCTGGTTACGGTCAATCCGACGATATTTCCGGAGAAAGGGCCTCTCGGCGGCATGTACTGGCAGCGGGAGATCGAGGAAGCGGCCTACCGCCTGACCGGGAGCTATCGTGCCCCGGCCCAGCGGGTGGGGGATTTTCTGGCAGGCAGGCCCAGCGAAGGCCCGGGCGAGGTAACGCCCACCTACGCGCCGGGCGTTACCTGGACGGACCTGCATCGGTGCCTGCCGGAGTGCATTACCGGACCGCTTGGTCAGGCACTGCCGGAACTGGATAAAAAACTTCCCGGCTTCGCCGGTCCGGACGCGGTGCTCACCGCACCGGAGACCCGCAGTTCCTCTCCGGTGCGCATTCTGCGGGATGAGACAAGACAGTCCGCTATCCGGGGGCTGTACCCCACCGGCGAGGGCGCCGGCTACGCCGGCGGCATCATGTCCGCCGCTGTTGACGGCATTTTAACAGCCGAGGCAATTCTGGAAGGTCAAGCATAGGAAAGGGCGGCCGATGCGGCCGCCCGATTTTATTGCCTTGTCCGGATGTACACAAACACGCACAGAATGATCTGCGCCGCGAGGATCAAAGGAATGCCGACTGTGAATTTCGGGTGTCTGGTCTTATGCCGGACAGCGTACATGCCGAGCAGCGCGCCGATGCTGCCGCCCAGGGCGGCGGAGGTCATGAGGGTCGCCTCCGGGATGCGCCAGAGATTTTTCCTGGCCTTGTACTTGTCCACTAGCATAAGCAGGAAAGTAATGGCATTGATTATCAGCAGGTAAAGCAAGATGATTTCTTTCATGAAAAAGCCTTTCTGGAGGGGATTTTTTTGAAAAAACGGGTTTTGTTTGGAATGCTGGCGGCAGCCATCCTGCTTGGCGGCTGCGGGAAAGCGGAGACCTTTGAAACGGTGGCGGACGAACTGGATGTGCCTGTCCTTGCCCAGCCCCGGACCGTTACGGTGGACATTCCGGGTGAGGCAGAGCAGGGGGCGCTGGAAACCGCATCCGGGCGGCTGTATGTCACGGACGACTATGAGATCATTCTGGAGACGATGGATTCCGGAGATCTGGACGCAACCCTTCTGGAACTGACGGGCAGATCCAAAGACCAGCTCACGGTTCTGGAGACCCGGGAGGATGGTCTCAAGCGCTACGAATTTGTCTGGGCCACCGCCGGAGAGGAGGGGGACCGACTGGGCAGGGGCATCATTCTGGATGATGGGAACTACCACTACTGCCTGTCCGTGGAGCGTCCGGCAGACCCGGAAAAGGTCTCCCAGGTGGTATGGAGTCAGGTGTTTTCATCCTTTGGCCTGGAGCCGGAGTCGTCAGATCCGTACTGAGCCAGCACCTCCCGGCAGAGGTCCTGAACGGCTGTTCGGATCCGGGGCGGGTATAGGATTTGTGCTTTATCACCAAAGCCGATGACCCAGCTGAGGAACATGGGGGACTCCGCCACGTCCACGGTGAAGACAAAGTGGTCTTCACCATCCGGAAACAGCATGGTGCCGTTTCCAAAGCGGTCCATGACCACGTTGGTCAGGCTTCTGTGAAAACGCATTTTTACGCTGACAGTATCCCCGTTGAACATCTGGAAACGCTTCTGGGCGTAATCATTCAGGGATTGACCGGTGAGTTCCGGACAGGGCTGGCGGGCAGCGGGCAGCAGCGCAATGTGGGTCATGCGGTCTACCCGGTAGGCCGTAACGCCGTGGCGGGGGGAGAGGGCCAGCAGGTAGCAGTTCTCGTTGTCCTGGTACAGGCCGTAAGGGCTGGCGGTATAGTCCTTATCCCGGTATTTCGGCCTTCCGTCAATGCCCCAGTCGAAGTAGCGGAAGGATATCTGCCGGTTCTGGAAAATGGCCTCCTGGATGGTGTCCACATCGTAGTAGATGGACTGGTTCATGTTCTTGATCCGGCCTGCCACCACCACGTTCCGCCGAACCTGCTCGGCCTCCTGCTGGCTGCAAAGACGGGACAGCTTTTCAATCAGCTCCAGAGATTTGCCTTCTGTCAGAAACCGGCTGGATTGGACGGCACCAATAAGCAGCTTCAGCTCCGGCAGCTGAAATTCCCGCTCGCCGATGTAATAGCCGCCCCCCTTGCCCCGGCAGGTCAGAATGTCGATGCCGAAATCCTGCAAGGCCGCGATATCGGAATAGATGGTCTTGCGGTCACATGGAATGCTGCGCTTTTCCAGCATTTCCACAAGCTCTGTTGCTCTCACCGGGTGCTCCTGGTGGGAGTTTTTTTGAAGATAGTCCAGAATATACAGGATCTTCAGCTTTTGGTTGTCCGATCTTGCCAAGGTTCTCACGCGCCTTTCTGTCTTTCTGACGCATATTATAGCATAGTTTTCGAAAAGGGGAAACGTTTATTTGATTTTTGGAAAGAAATATGATACCATATGCAAAATTACAGTAGCATCTATTTTGAAAGATGCGGAAAGGATGCGCTATGCTTACGGTTGGGTGCCATCTGTCTGCCTCGAAGGGCTATGCCGCCATGGTGCGGCAGGCTATGCAGCTGGATGCCAATACCTTCGCCTTTTTTACCAGAAATCCCAGGGGCAGCAGTGCCAAAGCGGAAAACCCCAAGGACGAGGCTCATGCCCGGGAACTGCTTTCGGAAAACGGCTTTGGCCCGCTGGTAGCCCATGGGGCCTATACCATGAACCTGTGTACGGCAGATGAGGAGGCCAGAGAATTTGCGGCTTCTGTTCTGGCGGATGATCTGCGCCGGATGGCGGCACTGCCCGGGAACTTTTACAATTTCCACCCCGGCAGCCATGTAGGTCAGGGCGTGGACGCGGGCATTGCCTATATAGCCCAGGCTCTCCGCAAGGCTCTGGAGCCGGACTATCCCGTAACGGTGCTGCTGGAGACCATGGCGGGAAAGGGCAGCGAGATCGGCGGCCGGTTCGAGGAGCTGCGCGCCATTCTGGATGCGGTGGGCAGCGCCAAGGTTGGCGTCTGTCTGGATACCTGCCATGTGTATGACGGGGGCTACGATATCGTAAACGACCTGGATGGGGTTCTGACGGAATTTGACAGAGTGATCGGTTTGGACAGACTGAAGGCCCTGCATCTGAACGACTCCAGGAATCCCTTCGCCAGCCATAAGGACCGGCATGAGTGTATCGGGAAGGGTTCTCTGGGTGTAGAGACCTTCCGGAAGATCGTGAATCATCCGGCGCTTCGGGGAAGACCCATGATTCTGGAGACGCCCAATGAGCTTCCCGGCTACGCACAGGAAATTGCCCTGCTGCGCGCACTGGAAGCGTGAACCTATTGATACAGAAGAAAGGATGGTGAAGGATGGAACGATTTCAAGAGATCCTGAACCTGATCGCGGCATCCCGGGAGACCTATGCGGCCGTATTTTTGGCGGTATCTCGGTATCTGGTGCCTGCTTTGGGGGTGTGGCTGCTGCTGCACTGCGCCCGGCCTCTGATCTCCTTCCGGCGGGAGCCGGAAATCTGGGCCTGGCTGAAATTCGGGGACGGCAGCCAGGTGGCGGTGACCCACTGGGAAAACGTCATCGGAAGAAGCAAGAGCAGCGATATCAACATTGCGCTGTCAACGGTGTCCCGAAATCACGCGGTACTTACGCGATATGACGACGGCAGCTGGACGATTACGGATGCCAGTTCCAAAACCGGGACCTGGGTCAACGGGGAAAAGGTGGATATCCGCGCCATCCATGAGGGGGATACCATTTCCATCGGCGGTGTGGATATGGAGCTGCAGGTTATTACCAGGCGGCAGGAGCAGCTTCAGGCCCAGCTGCGGACCAGGGGCTCCGGCGGCTGGAGCGGACTGCTGGGGCTGTTGATTCTGACGCTGCTGCAGGCAGTTATGCTGGCAGGATTCCTGCTGAATGGGCCGGAGGAGGAGTTCCGGACCTATTTTCTGGGCTTCGGTGCCGTAACGGTCTGCCAGTGGGTGCTGTTTCTCTTCTATTTGATGATACGCAGAAGCTCCTTTGAGGTGGAGACTCTGGCCTTTTTCCTGTGTACACTGGGCGTGGCGGCCATTGCCACGGTGAAGCCTCAGGAGCTGGGCAAGCAATCGGCGGCCATGGTTTTGGGTATTCTGGTGTTCCTTATGATCGGCTGGTCCCTGCGGGATCTGGAGCGGGCCAAACGCTTCCGGTATCTGGCGGTGCTGGCGGGCGTGGGCTTCCTGGTCATTACGCTGCTGTTCGGCACGGAATACTATGGCGCGAAGAACTGGCTGGTCATCGGCGGACTGTCTCTGCAGCCCTCGGAGCTGACCAAGGTGTGTTTCGTCTACGCCGGCGCGTCCACCATGGACCGGATTATGAACAAGCGGAATCTGGTTTTGTTCATTGCCTATTCCGTGGTGATCTGCGGACTGCTGGCGCTGATGAATGACTTCGGCACGGCGCTGATTTTCTTTTGCGCGTTCCTGATTATTGCGTATCTTCGTTCCGGAAGCATGGGCACCATCGCCCTGGCCTGCACGGCTCTGGTTTTTGCGGGGGTTCTGGCCCTGCGTATTGCGCCCCACGCACTGAGCCGGTTTGCCACCTGGCGGCATATCTGGGAGGATCCTTACAACAGCGGCTACCAGCAGACTCAGGCCATTATGTGCATTGCCTCCGGCGGCCTGTTTGGATTGGGACCGGGGAATGGGTTTTTGCAGAAGGTTTTCGCGGCGGATTCGGACATCGTGTTCGCAACGATTTCTGAGGAATGGGGTCTTCTTGTTGCCCTGCAGATGGTGCTTGCCATTTCGGCACTGGGCTTGTTTGCCATCCGGACTTCCCGGATGTCCCGCAGCAGCTTTTACTGCATCGGCGGCTGCACCGCGGCGGGGATATTGCTGATTCAGGCGTCACTCAATTGCCTGGGGACGGTGGATATTCTGCCCTTTACAGGCGTGACCTTCCCGTTCATCTCCAACGGCGGCACCAGTATGATTGGCGCCTGGGGCTTACTGGCCTTTGTCAAGGCGGCGGACACCCGGCAGAATGCCAGCTTCGCGGTGCGTTTTCACAAATAGGAGTTTACTATGAACAGAGTAACCAAAAGAACCTGGATGATGGCCATATTCGTGGTGCTGCTTCTGGGCGGCATGGCCTTCTTTGCAGGCGAGTATGCCCTGAAGGCAGACCGGTGGGTCGTTGCCACGGGGTCTCCCCATGTTTATAACAACAGCAATCTGGGCAACGGCACCGTTGTGGACCGGGACGGTGTTGTCCTGCTGGATGTTTCCGGCAGCCGCGCCTACTCGGACAATGCCGAAACAAGGGCATCTACCATGCATTGGCTGGGAGACCGGAACGGCAGGATTCAGGCAAAGGCAGTCGCCAACTACGCGGCTATTCTGGCGGGGTACGATAAGGTCAATGGCCTGTATAACTATGCCGGAGAGACAGGCGTGGAATCCCTGACCATTTCCGCGGCTGTGCAGAATGCGGCGCTGCGGGCTCTGAACGGCAGGAAGGGCACCGTGGGTATCTATAATTACAAAACAGGGGAGATCCTCTGCGCCGTAACCTCGCCCACCTATGACCCGGACAATGTGCCGGACATTGCCGGGGACACCTCCGGAAAATACGAGGGCGTGTATTTGAACCGGTTTTTACAGTCCACCTATGTGCCGGGGTCCATTTTCAAGATCGTCACCACGGCGGCGGCCCTGGAATGCGTGCCGGATATCGAAAGCCGGACCTTTACCTGCACAGGCTCCTATGAATACGGCACAGAAGCCGTGACCTGCGAGCGGGCCCACGGGACTCTGGATCTGAAGGGCGCCCTGGCCCACTCCTGCAACTGCAGCTTTGCCCAGATCGCCCAGCTGGTGGGCCGGAAGAATATGGAAAAGTACGTTGCGAAATACGGCATTACGGACGCTGTGTCCTTCGACGGCGTGACCAGCGCCAAGGGCAATTACGATATCAAAGACACCGGCGGAGCCTCCTTTGCCTGGAGCTGCATCGGGCAGCATTCCGATCTTATCAACCCTGCCCGGTTTATGACTTTTGTCGGCACCATCGCCGCGGGGGGCAAAGGCGTGGAGCCCTATCTGGTTTCCGATGTTACCCGGGGCGAGGAGACCCTGTATACCGCCTCCGGAAAAAGCACAGGACGGATTATGAGCGAAGCTACGGCAAAAAAGCTGCAGCAGTACCTCCGCAACAATGTGCGGACCATTTACGGCGACGGGAATTTCCCGGGCCTGTCCGTCTGTGCCAAGTCCGGCACCAGCCAGTTGGGCGGGGGACAGAAGTCCAACGCCATGTTCGCCGGTTTTGTAATGGATGAGGCGTATCCGCTGGCCTTCATTGTCGTTGTTGAAAACGGCGGCTACGGCAGCGCAACCTGTGTGCCTATTCTTTCTCAGGTTCTGCCGATTTGCAAGGCTGCGTTGGACAGCCGAAACTAAAGACTTGTTTTGAGCCATTGCGCAGGATACCGCAATGGCTCATTTGCTTTCCTGTGCGGACAGTTGTCCGGAGAGGGATGACAATTTCTCTTGTTATTTTGTACAAAAAATGAAGGAACTGTTAAACATTATATGTAGTGTTTACCTTGTTGACAAATGTCCTTGTGTGAGATACAATATGGACACATTCAAGAAGGGGGGGGCCCAGATGAAGACGATGGAAACGCAATTTCAAAACGCTGCATCCCGGGCCTCCGGACGATTGATTCCCGAGCTGAAGCTGGCCGGTATGCGGGTTGCCATTCTGCGCCTGCTGCCCATTATTCGGAGCTGAAAGCAATCGGGGTATTCATTTCGTATGAAGAAGCGGTTGCGATGTGCAATCGCTTTTTTGTAGTTTTGTAAGTAAAGGAGAAAAGAAAAATGAAAAAGGTACTTGCATTGACCATGGCTCTGGCCCTGGTCGCCGCTTCCTTCACAGGCTGCGGCAAGAGCGCGTCCACCGCAACTACCGCCGCCGCTGCCGAGACCACGGCTGCCGCCGGTGAAACCGCTGCCGAAGGCGTTGGCACCGTAAAGATCGGCATGTCCGGTCCTCTGACCGGTGGCGCTTCCGCTTACGGTCTGGCTGTCCGTGCCGGCATGGAGGTCGCTGTTGAAGAAATCAACGCCAAGGGCGGTCTGCAAATCGAGTTCAAAGCTGAGGACGACGAGGCCGACGGCGAAAAGGCCGTTTCCGCCTACAACGCCCTGAAGGACTGGGGCATGCAGGTCATGGCCGGTCAGGTTACCACCGGCTCCGCTCTGGCCGTCGCGCCTGAGTCCGTTGCCGACAACATGTTCAACCTGACTCCCTCTGCCTCCGCTGAGGCTCTGGCCCTCACCGGCGACAATATCTTCCAGATGTGCTTCACCGACCCCAACCAGGGTGCTTCCGCCGCTGAGCTGGTTTCCACCAAGTATGCCGGCGCCAAGGTCGGTGTCATCTACGACTCTTCCGACGACTACTCTACCGGCCTGTACAACGGCTTTAAGACCAAGGCTGCCGAGCTGGGTGTTGAGGTTGTCGCCACTCCTTCCTTCACCGCTGACAACAAGGCCGACCTGTCTACTCAGGTGACCCAGTGCCAGGATGCCGGCGCCGATCTGGTCTTCCTGCCCATCTACTATACGGAGGCTTCTCAGATCCTGACTTACGCGAGCCGTATCAGCTATGCTCCCAGGTTCTTCGGCTGCGACGGTATGGACGGTATCCTGACTGTGGAAGGCTTTGATACCTCTCTTGCCGAGGGCCTGGTTCTGATGACCCCCTTCGATGCCAACGCTTCCGACGAGGCCACTCAGTCCTTCGTTACCAAGTTCAAGGCCAAGATGGACGGTCTGGTGCCCAACCAGTTTGCTGCTGACGGCTACGATGTGATTTACGCCATCTACGATGCCCTGACTGCTGCCAATATCACGGGCGATGAATCCGCTTCCGAGATCTGCGATGCGCTGAAGGCACAGTTCGCCACCATGTCCGTTGACGGTCTGACCGGCTCCGGCATGCACTGGGATGAGAACGGCATGATCTCCAAGGCTCCTGCCGCTGTGGTTGTTGAGAACGGCGTCTACGTTCCCATGGCCTGATTTCTAAAAACGCTGGGATGGGGGGCAAAAGCCCTCCATCCCTTCAACGGAATTCAGCAGTCTATGAGAGCGGCGAGGCTCTTGACGCTGTCATAGGCTGTTGAAATAAAAAGAGAGGGGATCTTATGAAAATCATTCAGTATCTGATCAATGGTATCAGCATCGGTTCCGTTTACGCCGTTATCGCGCTGGGCTATACCATGGTCTACGGCATTGCGAAAATGCTGAACTTTGCCCACGGTGATATTATCATGGTGGGTGCTTATATTTCCTTCTGCGTTACCAATTACCTGGGACTGCCCGTTGTGGTTTCCATCCTGGCGGCTATGGCAGTCTGTACGGTTCTTGGTATGCTCATTGAGGCGCTTGCATACAAGCCTCTGCGGGGGACTCCCAGTTTGGCCGTTCTGATTACGGCCATCGGCGTCAGCTACTTTCTGCAGAACGCGGCCCAGCTGATTTGGTCCTCCAGCCCCAAGAACTATACCAGCGTCGTTACCTTCCAGCCTCTGCGGCTGGTGGGAGGTCAGCTGGTAATCACAGGAGAGGTCATTGTAACCATTATTGCTTCCATTGTCATCATGGTGGGCCTGACCTGGTTTACGGGCAAGACCCGCACGGGAAAGGCCATGCGTGCTGTCTCTGAGGATCGGGAGGCCGCGGAACTCATGGGCATCAGCGTGAATAAGACCATCTCTACGACCTTTGCCATCGGCTCCGCGCTGGCTGCTATTGCGGGCGTGCTGCTGTGTTCCACCGTGCCGACGCTGCAGCCTACCACCGGTTCCATGCCCGGCATTCGTGCCTTTACGGCGGCTGTTCTGGGCGGCATCGGTTCTATTCCCGGCGCGATGCTGGGCGGTATTCTGCTTGGCATTATCGAGACCTTCAGCAAGGCATATTTAAGCCCCCAGTTCAGTGATGCCATTGTGTTTGGCGTGCTGATTGTCATTTTGCTGGTGAAACCGGCGGGCCTCCTTGGCAAGCAGGTTCAGGAGAAGGTTTGAGGTGCGTCCAATGAAGAAACTGAATCGGAATCAAGTAAAAAATGCTTCCACCTACATTTTGGTAACAGCCGCGTTTCTTATTCTGCAGGTGCTGTCTACCCAGGGGAAGCTGAACAGCACCACCAAGGGCTTTCTGGTGCCCGCATGCGCTTATATTGTGCTGGCGGTATCTCTGAATCTGCTGGTTGGTATCTGCGGTGAGTTGAGCCTGGGCCACGCGGGATTTATGGGAATCGGCGCTTTTACGGGAATCGTTGTAACATCCCTGCTGGCTGAAGCGGTGCCGAACGGTGTGCTGCGGCTGGTGATGGGCATGGTTGCCGGCGGTGTATTGGCAGGCGTTGTAGGCTTTTTGATCGGCATCCCCGTGCTGCGGCTGCGGGGCGACTATCTGGCCATCGTGACCCTGGCTTTCGGTGAGATCATGAAGAATGTGTTCGGCAATCTCTACCTGGGCGTGGATGAAAACGGTCTGCACGCAACCATCAAATCGGAGGGCCTGACCCTGGCGGAGGGCGGCAAAATGATCATCTCCGGCCCCCGGGGCGCTACCGGGATTACCAAGCTCTCTACCTTTGCCGTCGGCTTTGTGCTGATTCTCCTTACACTGTTCGTTGTCCAGAATCTGATCAACTCCAAGGAAGGCCGGGCCATTAAGGCTGTCCGGGACAACCGGATCGCGGCGGAATCCGTTGGCATTAACGTCACTGCCTTCCGTATGAAAGCCTTTGTGGTTTCTGCTTTTCTGGCAGGTATGGCTGGCGCGCTGTATGCCATGAACTATGGCTCCATCACTGCCTCCAAGTTTAACTTCAACACCTCCATCAACATTCTGGTGTTTGTGGTGCTGGGCGGTATGGGCAACATCCTGGGTTCCATTATCTCCGCAACGGTTCTGTATATCCTGCCGGAGGCCATGCGCGGTTTGCAGGACTACCGGATGATTCTTTACGCCGTTGTTCTGATTCTGGTTATGCTCTTTACCTGGTCTCCCAAGATGAAGGATATTATCTCTGTGGTGACGGATAAGGTGCGGGGTGTATTCCGTAAAAACGAGAAGGAGGCAGCTTCCCATGAATGAGTATTCCAAAAAAATTCTGAAGGTGCCTACCGTTACTTTTGTCCGGGAGCAGGACCAGGGCAAGCAGCCCGTTCTGGACGTTCGGAATCTGGGCATCGACTTCGGCGGCCTGACCGCTGTGGACGGCTTCAATATCACCATCGGTCCCACTGAGATATCCGGACTCATCGGCCCTAACGGTGCCGGCAAGACCACAATTTTCAATCTGCTTACCGGCGTGTACCAGCCCACCCGGGGCAGCGTACTGGTCAACGGCATTGATATCAAGGGTATGCCGGTTCATAAGGTCAATAAGCTCGGCATCGCCCGTACCTTCCAGAACATCCGCCTGTTTACGGATATGTCCGTGCTGGACAATGTAAAGGTGGGGATGCACAACGATATCAAGTGCTCCTTCTTTGAGAGTGTGCTTCATCTGCCCGGTTACTACAAGGCTGAGAAGAGAGCCAACCAGAAGGCTATGGAGCTGCTGGATTTTATGGGCCTTGCGGAGTTTGCCGATACCAAGGCCGGCAGTCTGCCCTACGGCGTCCAGCGCCGTCTGGAGATTGTCCGCGCTCTGGCGACCAATCCGTCCGTTATTCTGTTGGACGAGCCTGCCGCCGGTATGAACCCCAGCGAGACCACGGAGCTGATGCACCAGATCCGCCGTATCCGGGATACCTTCCATGTGGCTATTTTTCTCATTGAGCACGATATGAATCTGGTTATGAACGTCTGCGAGGCCATCGCCGTGGTCAACTACGGGCGCATCATTGCCAAGGGCACTCCGGACGAAATCCGGACAAATCCCGCGGTTATTGAGGCCTACTTAGGCAAGGAGGAGGGTGATGCAAATGCTGAAGGTTGAGAATATTGACGTATACTACGGCGCCATTCACGCGGTGAAAAACGTGTCTTTTGAGGTGGGCGACGGGGAAATCGTGGCCCTGATCGGCGCCAACGGCGCGGGCAAGAGCACCATCCTGAAGACTGTCTCCGGCCTGATGCACCCCCGGACGGGAACCATTACCTTCTGCGGCCAGAACATCACCCACACGGAGGCCTATAAGCTGCTGCGCACGGGTCTGGCCCATGTGCCGGAGGGACGCCGCATCTTTTTGCAGATGTCCGTTCAGGAAAATCTGGAGATGGGTGCATACATCAACAAGTCCGTTTCTCAGGAGGATCTGGAAATGGTCTTCAACTATTTCCCACGTCTGAAGGAACGGCGTAAGCAGGTGGCAGGCACCCTGTCCGGCGGCGAGCAGCAGATGCTGGCCATGTCCCGGGCTTTGATGTCTCACCCCAAGCTCATGATGCTGGATGAGCCCTCCATGGGCCTTGCCCCTATTATCGTGGATCAGGTATTCGGCATCATCAAGGAACTGCATAAGTCCGGAACCACCATCCTGCTGGTGGAGCAGAACGCCAGAAAGGCCCTGCAGATCGCGGATCGGGCTTATGTTCTGGAGACCGGTTCCATCACCCTGACCGGTACCGGCGCGGAACTTGCCAAATCCGACGAGGTCCGGAAGGCATATCTGGGCGGCTGAGAAATTTTTCCATAGGAATTACACCCTCTGCATAGACTGTGCGGGGGGTGTTTTTTGCGTGTGTCGAAAAAGATATCTGCACGGGTTCTGTATGATTGCTCTGGGCATTGGAATATTGCTGGGGACCTGGATCAACTCCGTTTTTCTGTGCGTCCTGCTGGGGCTGATGCTCATGACCATTGGCTGCTGCGTTTTGCGGGGAAGATAGGCATAGATGTTTTACCACGGGCATACAGTAAGAGCAGGCAGTGCATTTGCCGGGGTGCGAAGGAGTGAGTTCTATGGAAATGCAATTGAAAAGCACATCGATTTCCTATCTGGAACCGGTGGCCGCAGGCAGCAGGAATCTGGAACAGACCCAGCAGATCCGTCTGCCGGACGGTATGCCGGACGTGGAGCGGATCATTGGCTGCTGGGGCCAGACGGTGCTGCGGAGCAAGGAATGGCGCTCCGACACGCTTACGGCAGCCGGAGGCGTATTGGTATGGATCCTCTATCAGCCGGAAGACGGTTCCCAGCTCAGGGCGCTGGATGGCTGGATCAGCTTTCAGGGAAAGTGGGATCTGCCGGAGAATAACGAGGATGGGCATATGATGGTGCAGTCCGTTCTGCGTTCACTGGACGCAAGGCCCGTCTCTCCCAGAAAGATTCTGGTGCGGGCGGGGATCGGCCTGAACTGTCTGGCATTGATGCCAAAGCAGGCTGAACTGTACCGGGCGGAACAGGTGCCGGAGGATGTGCAGCTGCTTCGGAAGCAGTATCCTCTGCGGCTGTACACGGAGGCAGGGGAGAAGAGCTTTGCGTTGGAGGACAGCGCGGCGTCTCAGGGGGACGGGCAGGGAAAGCTGATTGCCTGCACGGTGCTTACAAATTTAACAGATCAGAGGGTGGTCGGAGATAAGATCGCCTTCCGGGGCAGCGCGGAGGTCACGGGGCTGCTGCTGGACGGAGAGGGAAAGCCGCGGGATCAGCGCTTTACGCTGCCATTTTCCCAGATCATCGAGTTGGACCGGGCCTATGGGAACGACGGCGAAGCGGATATCCAGCTCTGCGTTACCAATTTTGAGGCAGAGACGGATCAAGAGGGGGAGCACCGCCTGCGGGTGGGGCTGACGGCCCAGTATGCCCTCAGCGACGTGACCATGACGGAGACCCTGGAGGATGGCTACAGCACCAGAAGACCCTTGAAAATGACCTGGGACACCCTGGAACTTACCCCCATTCTGGAGCGCCGTTGGGAGAGCCTCAGCGGAGAAGCAGAGCTGCCGGAGGATGCGGACAACGCCATAGATCTGCGGGGCGCATGGGATATCCCCACCTGGGAGCGCACGGAAGACGGCTTCAGCCTGGAGACGCAGGGAGTGGCACAGATGCTTTACCGGACCGATCAGGGTCTGAACGGCGCCCATCCGCACTGGGAAGGGAAGAAGGAAATGGCGGCTGACGCTCAGACAAAGCTGGCCCTGACCGCCCTCCAGCCGGTGCTGCCCCAGCTGAGTCCGGGAGCGGGAAGGGTGACGGGGGAGTGCCGATTCCAGGTGACGAGCTTCGCCGGGGCCGGCATCCCGGTGGTTACGTCCATCGAGCTTGGAGAGCCGGAGAGCAAGGAGGCTTCCCGTCCCTCGCTGATCCTGTGCCGGGTGGGAGGAAAGAGCCTCTGGAATCTGGCAAAGGACAACGGCTCCACGGTGGAGGCTATCCGGACTGCCAACAAGCTGGAAGGGGAACCGGAGCCGGGAAGGATGCTGCTGATTCCTGTGGTATAACACAAAGCGCCGTCCCGGGGGAGAGCCGGGGCGGCGCCTTTGGCAGACTGTCGCATCCTGGGGGAAGTGTCCGCCATCGTCAAGAATAGCGAATCTACACGGGGATTTGCAAGGGGATTTTGTCGAATGGGAAAAACTTATTGGACCGTATACCGGACTTCTGTGGAAGCGTTAGGTGTGCCGGCGAAGAATTTCTGCAGATTGTCCACGGTGGTGGCGGCAATGCTGTCCAGGGCCTCCTGCGTCAGAAATGCCTGGTGAGAGGTGACGATGACGTTGGGCATGGCGATGAGCCGCACCAGCTTGTCGTCCTGGACGATATGACCGGAGAAATCCTCGTAGAAAAAGTCGCCTTCCTCTTCGTAGACATCCAGACAGGCTGCGCCAACCTTTTTCTCCTTGATGCCGGTGATGAGATCCTCGGTGTTGATGAGGCCGCCCCGGGAGGTGTTGAGGATGGTAACGCCCTTCTTCATCTGAGCAATGGACCCGGCGTCGATCAGGTGCCTGGTTTCCTCTGTCAGGGGGCAGTGCAGGGAGATGATGTCAGATTTGGCAAAAAGCTCGGGAAGGTCCACGTAGCGGAGTCCGCTGTCTTCCGCCGGGAATTTATCGTAGGCAAGAATGTGCATGCCGAATCCCCGGCAGATATCGGCGAAGACCCTGCCGATTTTGCCGGTGCCGATGATGCCTACGGTCTTGCCGTGGAGGTCAAAGCCTGCCAGACCCTGAAGACTGAAGTTGAAGTCCCGGGTGCGGATATAGGCCTTGTGGGTCCGGCGGTTGATGGTCAGAAGCAGTGCCATAGCGTGCTCCGCAACGGCATAAGGAGAGTAGGCGGGAACACGATAGACGGGCAGCTTCCCCTGACAGGCCCGGATATCCACATTGTTAAAGCCCGCGCAGCGCAAGGCAATGACCTTCACGCCCAGTGCATGGAGTGTTTCCACCACAGGGGCGGAAACGGTGTCGTTGACGAATACGCAAACGGCATCGTAGCCCGCGGCCAGGGACACGGTATCCTCGTTCAGACGGGTCTCGAAATACTTGATCTCCAGGCCGGAATCGGCGGCATAGTGGTCGAAGCCGGGAACATCATAGGATTTTGTATCAAAAAAAGCAACTTTCATAAGAAGTACCTCCATAAAATATTTATTTATCGATATAATAATAGCGAAATAGCACGGGATAGTCAATAGGAAAATAATCAATTCGCCGAATTTTGAAGGAATCTATAAAATAGTGTGCTTCCGGCTGCGGAATTTCATACACATTGTCGGCAAGGATTTCTTTCCGGTTGCTTTTTTGGGAAACGGTGTTATAATGGAGAAAACGCAACGGGAGAGAACGCAATGAAAGAAAAGCTGCTGGCTTTCGTGAAGGCCCATTTGGATGTTGTGACCTATCTGGTGTTCGGCGTGCTGACCACGGTGGTCAACTACCTGATTTACCTGCCCTGCCTGAACTGGCTCCATCTGCCTGCCTCGGTAAGTAACTGCATTTCCTGGGTAGTGGCTGTGGCTTTCGCCTTTGTGACCAACAAGCCCTTTGTCTTTCAGAGCCATGACTGGTCCAAAGAGGTGGTTCTGCCGGAGCTGAGCAAATTTGTGGCTACCCGCATTTCCTCCGGTTTGATTGAGACGCTGATCCTCTTCATCTCTGTGGACGTGCTGCATGGGAACGGCAATATCTGGAAGCTGGTCACGCAGGTGCTGGTCATTATCGTCAACTATGTGGGCAGCAAGCTGCTTGTGTTCCGGAAAAAGTGATTTCCTGCCGAGATGTTTCTTCATCGTCTCGGCAAATTTCTCCTTGACAATTCTACCCAGATATGCTAATATATGCGGGCAGTCAACTGAATAGCTTTTCATTCGGAGTGATACCCAAGAGGCCGAAGGGGCTCCCCTGCTAAGGGAGTAGGCGTCTAAAAAGCGCGCGAGGGTTCAAATCCCTCTCACTCCGCCATTTGCCTGTTTTACTTTTTTCAGTAGAACAGGCAATATGTTTACGGAGAGATGTCCGAGTGGTTTAAGGAGCTGGTCTTGAAAACCAGTGACGCGGCAACGCGCCGTGGGTTCGAATCCCACTCTCTCCGCCAAAAGTCCGCCGCCTGGATAACAGCGGCGGATTTTTTTATACATAAGCGGGGGTGAAAACGGTAATGCGGAAGGTCATTGTCATCGGCTGTCCCGGTTCCGGGAAGACAACATTTTCCAGACATCTGGCGCGGATCACAGGGCTGCCGCTGTATCACCTGGATTCGATTTGGCACAAATTGGACAGGACGAATATTTCAAAAGAAGACTTCGTAAGACGCGTGGAAGAAATCATGACCGGAGATCAATGGATCCTGGACGGAAACTACGGCGGGACCATGGAGACACGTCTGCGGCGCTGCGATACGGTATTTTTGCTGGACTACCCTCTGGAAACCTGCCTGCAGGGCGTGCGGGACCGGATCGGAAAGCCCAGACCGGAAATGCCATGGATAGAGGAGAAGATGGACCCGGAATTTCGGGCGTTTATTGAATCTTTTCCACAGACCAAATTGCCCCATATCTATGCGCTGCTGCGGCGGTATGGAGATGGCCGGCAGGTGATCGTATTCAAAAGCAGGGGAGAAGCGGATGTTTTCTTAAAGCGGTTGGAGAATGCGACATGAAAGAATGCGGGGCAGTTGCCTCGGTGATCGTTATGGCTCTGGCCGCAATCGTTGGCTTTTTACGGGAGCGGCCTTCGGCGGCGCGCGGGAGGGCGCAATCCTGTTTGCTATGATAGCGGGCTTTGGCTGTGTGATTTATGCGCCGGACAACCGTGGAAGCTGAAAACTTTTGTGCCCGCGAAAAAAACTATTGACAAATGCTTCCTGACGTGGTATTATGTCGAAGCGTCAAGTGTGAGTTTGACGCTTGAGTGAAGAAATGGGCGAGTGGTGGAATTGGTAGACTCGCTAGATTCAGGTTCTAGTGTTCATTGCGGACGTGCGGGTTCAAGTCCCGCCTCGCCCACCATTTTCTTTCCTCAATGAAAAAGCTGATACGGGCGAGTGGTGGAATTGGTAGACTCGCTAGATTCAGGTTCTAGTGTTCATTGCGGACGTGCGGGTTCAAGTCCCGCCTCGCCCACCAGCTTTTTCTTCTCACAAAACTTCATATGGGCGAGTGGTGGAATTGGTAGACTCGCTAGATTCAGGTTCTAGTGTTCACTGCGGACGTGCGGGTTCAAGTCCCGCCTCGCCCACCATATGAGAAAGCACACTTCGGTGTGCTTTTTTCGTATACAGAATACATAAATGGAGGTGCAGTCATGGGAGAAATTATGGTCAAGGGGACAGCAAGCAAAGAGATTATTTGTGATACTGTTGTCTATGCTTTCGAGTTCTCAGAAAAGGCCAACACCGTTCCGGAAGCTGCGGAAAAGGTAAAGCAGGAGGTTGAGCGTTTCTTGCAGGTTATGTGTTCGAAAGGAATTGCGGCTGATTCCTTTCAAAGCGGGGATATCAGTACAAATGAGTCTGGTTACAGGCGGGATGATGAGCCCCCTTGCACCGCTTCCAGAACACTCCGCCTAGCAGGAGGCTATAAGGAGTCCGATACGAATTTGTTTTTCTCGTTGATTGCAGAGGAACATTTCAACATTGCATTCTCCAGAGAAACGGATGCGTCATCAAAAGAAGAAGTACGCCAGGATTTACTTCGCAAGGCGGTAGAGAATTCCAGAGAGAAAGCCGAAATGATTGCATCCTGCGCAGGAGAAAGAGTTGTCGGAATCAAGAAGGTCAATGCAAACAGAAACTCCTTTGATGACGATGACGATGCGGAATTTGATGATCCTGAGAGTTTTATGTGCCGTGAAGAGGACAGAGCCGAGAGGCTGACAAATAAACTCGCTCCGAGTACTGTAACGGAGGAAGTTTCAATCGATGTGATTTGGCTGATTGAAAGATAGATATTATCTTTGGGCATATGATGCCCTTTGAGGATTCTGATTCATGCCTGGATAATGTGTGTGGCTAAACGCTCCCCATGCTCCAGCAGCGGTAGCGCTGGCTGTAGTACAGCTCTACCGGATATTCCCGCCAGCCGGCCTTGGCGATGCACAGGAAACGGATGCCCTCCCAGCCGTAGCGGTGCTCCGGCTTTTCCTGGACGACCTTCAGAATGTCCACCCGCTGTGGGCCGCTGTCCGAGGGGAGACGCAGGCGCAGAGGCCGCAGCTTTCCATCCGCGCCCCAAAGGGCGATCACATCCACCGGCTGAAGCAATTGTTCCATAGCTGTTGTCACTCCTTTCATGGAAATGATTATAGCACAAACGTTCGAATATTGCAATGGCAATTTTTGGATTGCAAGGGCCTGTGCTTTTTGCTATAATGGGTCGAAACAGAAACCGGAGGCGCAGCTATGAGATTTCCCTGCCTGGTGCTGGACCATGATGATACGGTGGTCCAGAGCGAGATGACCGTAAATTTTCCTTATTTCTTACAGGTGCTGGCGGATTTCCGGCCGGGGGAGACCGTAACGGCTGAGGAGTACGCCCAGGAATGCTACCGAGTGGGCTTCGCGGACTTCTGCCGTCAACGTTTCCACTTTACAGAGCAGAAAATTCTGGACGAATATATGGGCTGGAAGGAATACGTCAAAACCCACATCCCGGATCCCTTCCCCGGCATCGGCAGAGTGATCCGGCGGCAGCGGGAAACTGGCGGAAAGATCTGCGTGGTGTCCCACTCCTGCAATGAGAACATTACCAGGGATTACGCCCTTCACTTCGGCATTCGGCCCGATGATATCTTCGGCTGGGACCTGCCGGAGGAGAAACGCAAGCCCAGTGACTATGCTTTGACAACCATCATGGAGAAGTACGGTTTTCAGCCGGAAGAGCTGCTGGTGGTGGACGACATGAAGCTGGCCTATACCATGGCGAAGAAGCAGAATGTGCCCATTGCTTTCGCCGCCTGGGGCCGTCAGAGCTGCCCGGAGATCTGCCGGGAAATGCGGACACTCTGCGATTACAGCTTTGACAGGCCGGAGCAGCTGGAAGAGTTCCAGTTTGGACGCAAATAGATGTTTACACCCCTTGACAAGGCTGGTATAATATACACAGAAACAGGGGAGGGGGAGGTGAGCAGTCTGGAAAAGGAAAGCATCAAGATTATGGCCCGGAACCGGGAGGCCTACCATGAGTATTTTGTGGAAGAGGAGTTCGAGGCGGGTATTGAACTGTGCGGCACAGAGGTCAAGTCCATCCGTGCGGGCAATCTGAACCTGAAGGATGCCTGGTGCGGCATCAAAAACGGCGAGATGATTCTGAACCAGATGCACATCTCACCTTATGACCACGGCAATATCTTCAACCGGGATGAAAAGCGCCCCAGAAGACTGCTGATGCACAAGCGGGAGATCATGCGTCTGTTTGGCAAGGTCAAGCAGGACGGCTACTCCCTGATCCCGTTGTCTGTCTACTTTAAGGGAAGCCGGGTAAAGGTCAAGGTCGGCCTGTGCAAGGGTAAAAAACTGTATGATAAGCGCGCCTCCGCCGCGGAGCGGGATGCCAAGCGGCAGATTGAGCGCGCCATGAAGGAGAGATAACCAATGAATCCTACTTTTAAGATCACCATGGAAAACGGCGGTGTTATCGAGGGCGAGCTGTACCCCGATAAGGCCCCCCAGAGCGTTTATAATTTCATCGACCTGTGCAACCACAACTTCTACGACGGACTGATTTTCCACCGGGTCATTCCCGGCTTCATGATTCAGGGCGGCTGTCCTGACGGTACCGGCATGGGCGGCCCCGGCTACTGCATCAAGGGCGAGTTCTTCTTCAACGGTGTAAAGAATGAGCTGAAGCACAAGCGGGGCGTGCTGAGCATGGCCCGGTCCTCCTCTCCCAACTCCGCGGGCAGCCAGTTCTTCATCATGCATGAGGATGCCAAGCATCTGGACGGCCAGTATGCCGCTTTTGGTAAGGTCACCTCCGGCATGGATGTGGTAGATGCCATCGCCTCCACCAAGACCGGTCCCAACGACCGCCCTGTGGCTGAGCAGAAGATCAAGTCCATCACCGTAGACACCCACGGGGAGACCTTCCCGGAGCCCAAGAAGCTGCCGGATCCCTATGGCCGGTTCTAAGTAAAAACAGTTGTCATTGCGCGCCGGTCTTCGGGCCGGTTCGCAGTGACATATATCTCAAGTTGGGGCCGTACTGGTTTCGACGGGGGTAGTGAGGCTGGAGTAGCGGGCCGTGGCGCCTGGCCACGATAAAACGGGCAATTTTCTTAAATTTAACTGACAACAATTCTGTTGCAATGGCTGCCTGATTAGGCGCCCATCCGCCCCGGAAGGTCCACGAGCCGGGCTCGGGTGTGATTTGAGTGGAGACCGTGCGTACGCTAAGCTTTGCGCGTACCATGAATCATGAAGCTACTGACTCCCGTAGGGTGTTTGCTCTCGCCGGGATGAGGGAATGTAAATAACAAACTGCGCCCGGAGAAGCTCTTTCCAAGTTGCTTTCGGACAGGGGTTCGATTCCCCTCGGCTCCACCA
>Ga0129316_1000033_pt1 | contig 103974 bp, 89 predicted proteins | sample Cm1ome_2_FD_94429 | JGI IMG/M metagenome (GOLD analysis project Ga0129316, IMG submission 94429) | Eastern black-and-white colobus group fecal microbial communities from Wisconsin, USA - Cm1022B metagenome | ecosystem: Host-associated > Mammals > Digestive system > Large intestine > Fecal...
CCCAATCCTGACCCTCCTCAGGTCTCGGCAGCGCCTCCTCGGAAACCTCAGCGTAATCCAGGCAAAATTCTGCCAGAAGCCGGTTCCAGCAAAACGCCCCGCTGTCCTCACCACGCAAGGAATTTCCTAACAACGCCCTGGCAGCGGATGCCATATCCTCAGCCCGGTCCCCGGTGGGGGCAGGCAGCTTCGCTGCTTCCCTCCAGTTCCCCCACAGCTTCACACGGGTATCCGGATCCGGACAGATATCTTCCCGCACTTCCTCCTGGTTTGTGCCGACAGCATCCTCGGCATTCTCAGAGGGCGCATCCGCTTCCTGCCCGGATTCACCCTCCTGCGGAATGTTTTCTTTCTTATCGTCCTGCGTATCTTCTTCCGCCCCTGCAGAACGGATATCTTCCCGCACTTCCCCCTGGTTTGTGCTGGCAGCATCCCCAGCATTCTCAGAGGGCGCACCTGCCTCCTGCCCGGATTCACCCTCCTGCGGAATGTTTTCTTTCTTATCGCCCTGTGTATCTTCTTCCACCCCTACAGAATCGTTCTGCGTATTTTCTTCCTTCTCTGCAAATTCGCTTTCCGCTGGCTCTAAGGCAGAGCGGTCATCCTCGATATACTCCACGGACCCCGTCTCATTAACGGAGCCGGCCTCCAATGCGGCAGCCGGAAGCATCACCGCATTGAAAGTCAGTACCAAGGCCGTGACGATTCCAATGATCAAACGAAAATTTTTATATCCTGCCATAGACCTTTTCTCCATTCATGTAATATCGTAAAAGAACATTTTAATGGATCTTACAGAGCTGTTTCTGTGAGATACTTTATGCAGCAACCGCGTTTTTGCCGGTTCTCATAGGATTTCTTTTTAATTATTCCTGTACGCTCCCTTTGCGGCGAATCAGGCCAGCCACGATGCACAGCAGCCCGCAGGCGGTCAGCACCGGCACAGGCCACCACAGCTGTCCGGTCTGAGGCAGAGACGCACCGGGCTTGCTGCAGACATTTCGGATGAAAAAGGTATTGCCATTGCGCTGGATATCCGGGGCTTGGTAGCCAACCACAGTTTCCTCTTCAACCGTCCAGCGGTGGTTGGCCTCAAGATCGTGCCAGGTATATTTCCACTGGCCATTGTGTGGAAGGGTGATTGATTCACCGTAGGGTTCCCCATCGCACAGCAGCATAACGCTGATGGACTGGGGCCGCTGATTCCTATGGCAGTCGTCCTTCCAGATCTTGACGACTTCAATATCAATCAGCGTGGGCTGTCTGTCAGTCTTGGCCACAGCATTTACGGAATAGACCCATGTATTGCTGTCCGAGTCCCGGTTCGGGAACATGACCATAAACGGCCCGGTGGAATACAAATACTCTCCTTTTTCTATACTTGTGCCAATTACCAGGTAAAGGCCCAATTCCAGGTCAGAGAAGGTTGCGATTCCATTTTCGTCTGACACTGCCGAGGCCGTAGGCTCGGGGCTCCCGGATAAAAGGATATCCTGTTCCAGGGTTTTCGCAATTTCGATCCACCCTTCATTCTTTTCGATGCATATATCCAGCTGGTCGGCGTATTTCCGGAAATCGGTCGTGGGGGTCAGTTTGCCGTATTCATCCACCGCAGAAATCCGGTAGATGTGGAATATTACGCCGGACAGGTCTGTTTCATCGTAGCTGTCGGTAATGGTCAGATTTCCCTTTCGGCTCAGATCAATGTTCCCGGCAGCCAGCACCTGCACAGGCAGGAGCCGCAAAACTGCCGCGATGCACAGCAGCAGGGATGCTATGGATTTACAAATCTTCATCGGCGTCACCTACAGTTTTCCTTTCTTCTGCTTTGGCAGCAGCAGGATAATCAGAAGCACCAGCAATATTGGGACTGCCACGATGGGCGCTACCATCAGCGGTTCAATCCGCACGGCATCCGCTGTGATACGAATGACCTTCGCTTCTTCCTGACTCTCGATCCGGTGCCCCCGCACCAACATTCGGTGGGAATTGATGCCATAGGGGGTACAGGTAACCATGGTGCATAGATCCTTGCCCGGTTCAATCAGCAGGGGATCGGTATCTTGGGGCTCGACAATGAGGATCTGGTCGATCTCGTAGGTCAGGATCTCATTCAGGACATGCAGCATAAACACATCGCCAACCTTGAGCTTGTCAAGATCGGTGAAGAGCCGTGCGCTTGGCAGGCCCCGGTGTCCGGAGACCACGCAGTGGCTTCCCGCACCGCCAACGGGCAGGCTGGTCCAGTCCAGATGCCCCACGGCAATCTGCAGGACGGACTCCTTAGTGCCGTGGTAGATGGGCAGCATCACATCGATCATGGGGATCTCGATATAGCCCATGATGCCGTTGCCGCCGAAATCCAGCAGGGATTTGTAGATCTCCTGCTGCTCGTCAGACAGGAGGAAATCGTTGGGACGGTGGAGCAGAGACTGGTTATAATCCCAAGCGGCGTCCCAAAGTTCCTCATACTGTGCCTCATCGATATTTGCCACCTGTTCCACGTAGCTGGCAATGGACCGGGAGGAGTGGAAAGAGTTCCACCAATCGGCGAAAGAGGGGTACAGCATTAGGGACAAACCTATGAGGAGTATTAAGATCAGCAGGATTGTAGAACGATTGTTTTTCATAGGATTCTCCTTAATTCTGCAACGGTCTAAAACTGCACTTGGTCCGGGAGGGCCAAGGCCCTCCCGGAGTGCAGGCAAGAAAGGGGGGAAATGTAAGCAAAATGGAAGAATTATGCGGCAGCGCTCATGCGCTTCTTGGTGATCAGCAAGACAACCGCACCGATGACCAGGATAGAGCCGAGGACATAGAAGATGGTGGTGCCGATGCCGCCGGTGCTGGGCAGCTCGGTGCCGGAATTGTTCACAACGTTGGTTGCAACAATACCGGTATCTACGCTGCCGTTGCTTTCCGTCGCCTCTGCACCCGTCTTATCATCCTTCACAGAGAGCTTCAGTTCGGTCAGAGCCGGGTTATTCTCGCTCTTGTCCAGCGTTGCGGTAATGGTCACGCTGATGTCGTTTTTCAGCAGGTTATAGCCAGCGGGAGCCTTCGTCTCACGCAGATAGTAGCTGCCTGCGTCCAAACCGGCAATCACGAACTTACCGTCCGCACCGGAGGTCAGCGTAGTTCCAGCGGGATATGTAATGGTGTCGTCCTCACCGGCGGCGGGAACATTGACCCATTCCACAAGCTTGCCGTCCGTTACCTTGGCGACCTTGGTCTTGTCGTTGTTCAGCAGCACGAATTCGGCGTTGGCCAGCTTCTTATCCGTATTCTGACCGTCAACCTTGGTCACATCCAGCTCATAGGTAAACACAAGAACTTCATCCTTGGGGGTGTTGCCAGTAGGCGTGCCTTCGCCCGTGTGGTTGGGGTTGTTGGAATACTCCAGATACACCTCGTTCTTGTTACCGGGCTTGCCGATCACAGCGGTGTTAAGAAGTTCGGCGGTGTACTCGACGACGATTTTGCTGGTCGCAGTAACTCCCGCAACCGCCTTGAGGTCAGTGAACGTAACCGTCAGCGTGCCGCCGCCGGCAGTCGCGGCCGCAGCGGGATCAACAGTAAAGCCAGTGGTGATCTCGGTCTTGGTTTCGCCATTCTGCACATAGACCTTCACATCGCCGTTGTACTGGAGGCCAGCGCTCAGGGTATCATGGAACACATACTTGTAGGTCTCATAGTCCGCGTAGTTGCTGGGCAGAGTACCGACAAGCTGGAACGGTACATCAGAGCCGATTTCCCAGTCTGCCGCCTCACCCCACGTGCCGTCTGTGTCCTTGACACTTTTGTCCACGGTGGGCACGTCATACTTCTTCTCAATGGTGATGTTGCCCCTGTTGGTCACCTGAAGCAGGGCGGAGTTCATGGCGTCGCCTTCGCCCGGCGTGCTGGTATCTACCAGCAGGTAATAACCGGCGGCAAGATCAACAGTAGAAGCATCCGCTGCAATCGCAGTAAATGCCGTAGTCAGATGCTTTGCTGCCACATTGGCAAAGGCATTGGCTTCGTCGCTCTTATCGCCATAACCTCCCAGCACAGCAGCCACGTCCGCTGCGGTGGTGCAGGATGCAAAGATGTTTGTGCCTTCCTTGACAAAGCGGGTATCGGTTTTCAGTTCCTCCAAGAAGGCAGCGTCGTTAATGCCGGAGCCCCAGGCTACATCGCCCAGAGGAACAGAGTTGTCCGCCTGCGTGCCGGAGAAAATCTGATAGGCGTTATAGCTGTGGGTTGTGTTGTTCGTTACATCAGCCGCGAAGGCAGTGGTGGTCACGCTGAGAACCATGACCAGTACCAGCAGAATGCTGGCCAGCTTTTTTAGGTGTTTCATGTGTTGGTTTCCTTTCTTTTTTCATACTGTTTTGGATAGTGGAACATTGCTTCCGTTCTCACCCAGCGACGGTATTTCTATTTCAGTATGCCGAAGCCGTCCAAAGGCCAGACCCGGAATACGGGCTTTCCGACGATTTGTTCCTCTGCCACACAGCCTATCGCCGTATTTCTGGAATCCACAGAGGCAGTCCTGTTGTCACCCATGCAGAAATAGCTGCATTCCGGCACCTGATAGGGCAGCGCAATATTGCACTCGCCCAGAGCTGGTTCCGTCAGGTAAGGCTCCATCAGCCGTTCGCCGTCCACATACACGTTTCCATTCTCGTCGATGTCTACCCTTTGGCCAGGGCCCGCAATGCAGCGCTTGACCAAAATTTTGTTGCTGTGATAGAACGCCAGCACATCTCCGGGTGCAGCATCCGAGCTCTTGACGCAGATCACAATATCGCCCTTATCCAGAGTAGGTGTCATAGAGTTTCCATAGACCTGCAGGACAGGCATCCAGATCGTAGCCACCAGCACTGCCACCGCTGCGACCACCACCAGGGCATACACTGTGCTGCGCAGCTCCCGCCTGTAACGGCTCCGGTATATTTCTCTGTCCAGTTCTGCCGTCAACTGTTCCACAGTCGGAATCTCCCGGGGTCTGTCCCGGGATCTGTGATATCGGGGTCTCATTTTTCGCGGTCTCCTTTCTGTGCGCTGCGGTAGACATTTTCCAGATACTGTCTGGCGGCTTTGTCAGCGGCCTCGAACACGCCATTGAGCTGCATAGCCGCTTCTGCCATAGAACCGGCCCGCAAACTGACCAGCTCCCTATTTTCCAGCTCCGCCTCCGCCTGCTCCAGACGGTCCCTAAGCCGCTGGTTTTCCTTCATCTGCTCGATGAGCATTTCCAGCAGTTCCCTGCGGCTAAGCCGTTTTAACTCTTTACTTGTCATCAAGCCCCTCCAAATCTTCAGATACACCGCACGGCAGTATTTGTTGTCAGATCGTCCCTGGATGAATTCCATTTTCCACGTTTCGAGACAGGCATAAGTATTTCAAGCATGCATCAGCACTCCAGCATCTCCAGCGTGCAAGTTTGAGCAATGCTCTGGCGGATGGCTGCACGAACAGGCAGCACGGCAGAGGGAGATACAGACAGTTCATCGATACCCATAGCCAGGAAGGTAGGCAGCATGGAAATGTCAGCACCCAGCTCGCCGCAGATACCGATCCAGATGCCGGCCTTATGGGCAGCATCGGCAGCCATTTTGATGGCACGGAGCAGAGCGGGATGATGAGGATCAAAGAACTTACCCAGATCGTTTGCCTGACGGTCGCAGGCCAGGGTATACTGAGTCAGATCGTTGGTGCCAACAGAGAAGAAGTCCACCAGTTTGGCAAGTTCCTCGGCCACAAATACAGAGGAAGGAGTCTCGACCATAATGCCCAGCTCAGTATCCTTGTTATAGGGAATACCCTCGGCTTCCAGTTCTTTCATAACGCTCACGCAGGCACGCTTACATTCCTTGACTTTCCAGACAGAAGTGATCATGGGGAACATAATGGCAATTTTACCGTAAACAGATGCCCGGTACAGAGCGCGCAACTGGGTGCGGAATACCTCAGGACGATTCAGGCAGATACGAATAGCGCGAACACCCAGGGCAGGATTTTCTTCTTCCTTCATATCGAAATAATCCACCTGCTTGTCTGCACCGATATCCAGAGTACGAATCACAACACGCTTGCCGTTCATGGCAGCAGCAACACTACGGTACGCCTCGAACTGCTCATCCTCAGTGGGGTAATCGGAAGCACTTAAGTAAAGGAACTCACTGCGGAACAGACCGATACCCTGACCATCGTTTGCCAGAACGGCAGCCACATCCTCGGGAGAACCGATATTGCAATACAGCAGCATCTTCTTTCCATCCAGAGTGATATCTTCCTGACCCTTCATAGTTTCCAGCAGCTTCTTGGTTTCCTGCTGTTTTTCATATTTTTCTTTCAGAGCAGCCTGGGTCATCGCATCGGGGTCAATAATCAGCTGTCCGGTTTCACCGTCAATGTATCCGACACGGCCATTGTAGCCTTCTGCCAGAGCCTCACCAGCACCGCAGATAGCAGGGATACCCATAGTACGGGCCAGAATAGCAGTATGGGAGTTACCGGAACCGCCCATGGTGACAAATCCCAGAATCTTGGACTTGTCCAGCTGCAGGGTTTCAGAAGGAGCCAAATCGTCCGCTGCCAAAATAACCGGAACATCAGAGCGGATTCCTCCGTCCACAACACCCAGCAGATTATTCACAATCCGCTTAGCTACGTCCTTGATGTCCGCAGCACGAGCCTGCATATATGCATCATCCATAGCAGCAAACATGGCAGCGAACTGGATGCCTGCCTGTTCCACGGCATATTCTGCATTACAGGATTTTTCATCAATCAGAGATGTAATACACTCTACAAAGTCTTCATCTTCCACAAACATGGCATGGGTTTCAAAGAGGACTGCCATCTCCTCACCGGCATCGTCCCGACACTTTTCTGCCAGAGCGTTTAGCTGCTGGATGGATTGCTCCTGAGCCACAGCCAGGCGGGCTTTTTCGGCCTCAATATCAGAGACAACTTTCAACGTAACCGTGGTGTCAGAACGCTGGAAGAAATAGAGGGGGCCTTTTGCAATGCCCTTGGATACACCTTTACCTTGGATTGTAATCATAGTTCCGTGTCCTTTCTATACGTGGAAAGAAGTTGGGAAACGCCGAAGAAGGAGTGTTATCATTTCAGCGCTTCCCCTGGCAAAAGGATTTGATTGCTTACAGATTGTTGTTAAAGAAGGCAGTCAGAGCGGCAATTGCGGCATCTTCATTAGCACCTTCTGCGGCTACAGTAACAACATCGCCCTGTTTTACACCCAGACTCATGAGCTTCATCAGCTGACCGGCCTTCACAGTGGTACCATTCTTGGTGATGGTTACTACAGTATCAGCAAAAGCCTTTGCTTCCTTGACCAGCATGCCAGCGGGACGGGCGTGGATGCCCAGAGGATCATTGATGGTATATTCAAACTGCTTCATATTATTAGCCTCCTAAATCGTTATGATATTCAATTACTTGCTCAGTTCGATGACAACGTCATCATTGGTAACAGCATTGCCGGTGTGACTGTTCAGGGAAGCAAAGTCATCGACATTGCAAACCAGGACAGGGGTAATGGTATTCAGACCGGCAGCCTTGATTCCTTCCAGATCTGCTTCGAACATCAGCTGGCCCTTCTTGACCTTCTGGCCATTCTTCACTTGAGCTTTGAAGCACTTGCCGCCCAGGCCAACAGTTTCCAGACCCACATGGATCAGAATCTCAGCGCCGTTTTCAGCTACCAGGCTGCATGCATGGCCGGTTTCAAACATGGTATCCACGGTAGCATTGCAGGGAGCATATACCTTGCCGTCAGCAGGGATAATGGCAATGCCTTCACCCAGTATACCCTGGGCAAAAGTAGGATCGGGAACTTCTGCTACAGGCACGGTCTGACCAGCCATAGGAGCAAAAATATGGTTGGGATCAAAGGTTTCTTCTTTCTTACCAAACAGTTTATCAAAAAGACCCATATTATTTCCTTCTTTCTATATTACTTGATCAGAGCCAGGCACTCGTAAGGCCGCAGAGTCAGATCAGTGAGGGCGGTGGCATTGTCCCAGTTTGCGATCAGAACATCGGTATTTTCCCAGCCCTGGGGCAGGGTTACAGGGGCTTCTTCACTGGTAAAGTTACACATCACCAGCATCTCCTGGGAATCGGTATAACGGCGGTAAGCCAGCACCTTGTCGTCTTCCTTCATCAGGAATTCGATCTTGCCTTCGGAGATAACGTCCATCTCCTTACGCAGCTGAACCAGCTTCTTGTAGAAAGCACGGACAGACGTCTCATCATTCATCTGTGCGGCAGCGTTGATCTGACGGTAGTTTTCAGGAGGATAGATCCAGGGAGTACCGGTGGTGAAACCGGCGGCGTGGCTGTCGTCCCACTGCATGGGAGTACGGCCATTGTCGCGGCTGTGCTCTGCCAGGATCTGCAGAGCCTCTTCGGAGGTCTTGCCGTTTTCCATGAGGATCCGGTAGTAGTTCAGGCTTTCCACATCCCGGTACTGGTCAATGGAGGTATAGTGAGGGTTGGTCATGCCAATCTCTTCACCCTGATAGATGTAGGGAGTACCTCGCATCAGATGGATGGCTGCAGCCAGCATCTTGGCGGATTCCTTCCAGTACTTGTCCTCGTTGCCGAAGCGGCTGACAGCACGGGGCTGGTCATGGTTGCACCAGAATAGGGCATTCCAGCCGTCCCCTGCCTGCATTCCCTCCTGCCAGGTGCAGAAGAGATCCTTCAGCTTCATCAGGTCGGCGGTCATTAGGCTCCACTTATCGCCATCCTTGTAGTCAACCTTCAGATGATGGAAGCTGAAGGCCATGCTCAGCTCCTGTTCCTTGGGAGCGGTGTAGCGGACACAGTTGTCCAGGCTGGAGGAGGACATCTCACCGACGGTGGTCATATCTGCAATGCCTGCATCACGAACCATTTCCTTCAGGAATTCGTGGACATGCCGTCCGTCAGTATAAAAACGGCGGCCATCGCCGATATCGTCATTTTCAAAAATCTCAGGCTTGGAGATCAGGTTTATCACATCGAAGCGGAAACCCTGAATGCCCTTGGTCTTCCAGAACCGCAGAACATTCTTCAGTTCCTCACGGACTTCGGGATTTTCCCAGTTCAGATCTGCCTGAGTTACATCGTACAGGTGCAGATACCATTTTCCCAGAGAGGGCACATATTCCCAGGCAGGGCCGCCGAACTTGGACAACCAGTTGGTGGGGATTTTATCGGGGGTGCCGTCCTTGAAGATGTAGTAGTTCTGGTACTTTTCGTCACCGGCCAGAGCCTTCTGGAACCACTCGTGCTCGGTGGAGGTGTGGTTGAAGACCATATCGAACATGAGTCCGATGTTTCTCTTATCAGCTTCGGCAATGAGCTCTTCCAGTTCCTCCATGGTACCGAACTGGGGATCCACTGCGCAGTAGTCGGAAACGTCATAGCCATTGTCACGCTGGGGGCTGGGGAAGAAGGGAGTGCTCCACAGCAGTTCCACACCCAGCTCCTGCAGGTAGTCCAGCTTGGAGGTAATGCCTTTCAGATCGCCTTCGCCGTCTCCGTTGGTGTCACAAAAGCTTTTGGGGTAGACTTGATACACAACTTTGTTCTTAAAATTTCCCACGAGAAGTCTCCTTTGATACGGGTATCCGGGAAAAACCGAAGTCTTTCCCGGAACCTATTTTAAGAGGCGAATCAGGCAATGTTCTTGCGCTTGCCGATGATGACAGTCAGTACGAAGGGCACTGCGATGGCGATCAGCATGGCGATGGCGAAGGTACCCATGGACTGGGGCTGCATGGACAGGATGCCGGGCAGACCGCCGACACCGATGGAGTTTGCGGTGGAGGAGGTCATGACGGAGAAGGCGCCGGCGATACCGGAACCGATCATGGCGCAGATGAAGGGGAAGTTGTACTTCAGGTTGACACCGAACATGGCGGGCTCGGTAACACCCAGGTAGCAGGAGATGCAGGAGGGAATGTTGACTTCCTGAGCACGGGCGTTCTTGCGCTGCAGGTAGATCATGCCCAGAACGGCGGAACCCTGAGCGATGTTGGACAGAGCAATCATGGGCCACAGCATGGTGCCGCCGAAGTCAGCGCACAGCTGGGTATCGATGGCGTTGGACATGTGGTGCAGACCGGTGATGACCAGAGGTGCATAGAAGAAGCCGAATACAGCGCCGAACAGCAGACGCAGGGAACCGGTGATGCCGGCATAGACGAAGTTGGAGATCCAGGAACCGATGGTCCAGCCGATGGGGCCCAGAACGAAGTGAGCAGCCATGACAGCCAGCAGCAGGCTGCAGAAGGGAACCACAATCATGGAGATGACAGCAGGCGTGACCTTACGGAAGAACTTTTCCAGATAGACCAGAGTGAAACCTGCCAGCATGGCGGGGATAACCTGAGCCTGGTAGCCGATCATATCCACCTTAACAAAGCCGAAGTCCCACTGGGGAATAACGGCGGCAGCATTCACAGCATATGCATTCAGCAGCTGGCCGGAAACCAGAGTCAGACCCAGAACGATGCCCAGCATCTGGTTGGTACCCATCTTCTTGGTGATGGACCAGCAGATACCGACAGGCAGCATGTGGAAGACGGCTTCGCCGATGAGCCACAGGAACTGGTCAACGCCTGCCCAGAACTGGCTCAGCTGAACCAGAGTAGCGGTGCCGCCTGCGAAGATGTACATGCTGTCGATAACGTTACGGAAGCCGAGGATCAGACCGCCGGTAATAATTGCGGGGATCAGGGGAGCGAAGATCTCTGCCAGAGCGGTCATGATGCGCTGCAGCGCGTTCTGATTCTGCTTGGCTGCGGACTTAGCCTCGTCTTTGCTGACGCCTTCGATGCCGGAAATGGCGACGAAGTCGTTGTAGAAGTCAGCAACAGTGTTGCCAATGATGACCTGGAACTGGCCAGCCTGGGTGAAGCTGCCCTTAACGGAAGGAATAGCCTCGATGGCTTCGATGTTTGCCAGTGCGGGATCGTTCAGAACGAAGCGCATTCTGGTTATGCAGTGGCTGACTGCTGCGATGTTTTCCTTGCCACCAACCAGCTCCAGCAGTTTGGCGGCATCCTGGGTGTACTTGCCCATGATTGTGGTTCCTCCTGTATATTTTTATTTTGAACTTGTTTGAACAAGCTCCTTCTGGCATCCTTATATCACACTTGTTTGAACAAGTCAACGAAGAAATAGTAAGTTATTTCCCATCAATACATATTTTGTAACAATATACAAAACCGATACTTACATTTTGTTCATTATTACTATCACAGATTATTTAGACGATTCATACTGAACTCCAATTAAAATCTTTAAAAAGATTTTAATTGCCTGAAGGGCATGGAGTTCCTATGAGACTTGTTTTGTGATTTCTTTCCTTATAAATCACAAAACAGGCAGTGCCTTCAGGCGATGCCTTCCTGATTAAAATTAAGATTTTAATCAGGAAATAGTATCCCATCTGCTTGTAATTGTTTCCTTTATTCGCTGATTTGTACACTTGATTTTTACGGATACTTCCGATATACTATTCGATGTTCAAACAAGTTTAAGAAGGTGGTGTCTTTGACGAAGTCCAAATTTGAAGAAATCTACAGAGATTTAAAGTATCATGTGGAGCAGGGAGATTATCTGTATAGCGAACTGCTTCCCTCTGAAAATAATCTGATTGGAATTTATGACTGCTCCCGCAATACTATCCGCCGGGCCATTGCCGGACTAGTGGGGGACGGTTATGTTCAGGCTGTCCACGGTAAGGGTGTGCAAGTAATTTTTCAGCCCTCGGAAAAAACCAATTTTACCGTCGGCCGCATTGAATCCTTCCAGGAAACCGCTGCCAGAAACCGGATGACCTATTGCACAAAAGTAGTTGTTTACGAAACAATTACCGTTGATGAGTCCCTGTCCCGGGAAAGCAGCTTTCCTGTAGGCAGTGAAGTACTTCATATCTGCCGTGTCCGCAGCGTGGATGACAAGCCCCTGATTTTGGACGTTAACTATTTCCTGAAATCCGCTGTTCCCGGTTTGACAAAAGAAATCGCAGAAAACTCCATCTACGCTTACCTGGAACAGGAATTAAAGATACAGATTGTCACCAGTAAGCGAAAAATTACGGTAGAAAAGGCCACACCCCAGGACCGGGAACTGATCTTTATGGACAGTTATAACTGCCTGGCTGTGGTGACCAGCAATACCTTTAATTCTGACGGTGTGATGTTCGAATATACCCAGTCCCGGCATCAGCCGGAATACTTTTCCTTCCACGATACCGCTACCCGAAAGAAAGCAGCAACTTAACAAATAAACGCCTCTGGCTTTTCTTCGCCAGAGGCGTTTTTTGTGTCAATATTTCACCAAATTATTCCAGATGTACAAACTGCAGCTCTATCAATACGCAAATTAATGATCATGCATCGAACAGGTCTTGGACTTTGTAAACCCATTGTAAACCTTATTATGCAGTACTCAAAGGCAGTGAAAGGAATAGATTTGTTCGATGTAATACGGGCGTATAGGTCGCTCCGCCATTGGTGCTCTTATACCACTGATACTGGACGTTTTTTCCCTCCAACGCCTCATCGCCGTCGGTGACGGCTGCCTCATAGCAGCCGGAAGTGAAAACATTGTCATTGATGGTAATGGCCACATCTGTGATAGAGCCGCTGGCAGCAAGCGCCTGGGCCGGGGTGCTGTTGACCGCCGCGTCGTCCTCGGGCGTATCGCCGTTTGCTGCACCGGTGCTCTGAACTGCATCCCCCGGCACATTGCCGCCTTGGGCTGCATCGATGGGGACATCTCCCCCGGGTGTCTCATTGGAGGGATCGCCCCCGGTGGGGACATCGCTGGCTGGCGGTTTGTCAGCGGGGACATCATCGCCGGTCTCGCCGCTTGACGCCTCGCCCTCCGGATTCATGAAGCATGCTTCCGTATGCTTATGCTCCTCCACGGTACACACCAGACCCTGGGGCTCGGTGGCGGGAACGGATATGACGCAATCCGCCGTGTGCTGGTGTACGATCCCCGTAACCAAACCGCAGATTAGGCTGTCACCGTCATAGCATGCGTCTGTGTGGACGTGCTCGTCCTGCTCGGCCAGCGCACACAGCAACTCACCGCTATCATCAAAACAGAAGCTGTCGTGCTTGTGGACGATGTACTCGCCCTGGCCCAGATCTGCCCCGGCGGTGCATTGGATCTCCTTGTGAGCCGGCGTACCGGGAAGCTCGTAGCAATCGTCCGTGTGGACGTGCTCGGCAATGCCGCAGTAGGTATCCGGCGTGGATTCCATGGTGATAGCCGGCAGAATGAGCGCATACGTCGTCACAAAGACCACAAGGCATATGGGCACAGATTCCTTTCAAAACGAAAAATCCCCAGGACATCATCCGTTAAGAAGATGAAGTCCTGGGGATTTTCAAATTAGAAGCATTGCAGTGACCACGCGGTCTGATACACACCCATGGCTGGCAGTGAAATGAGATCTGCCTGTTTTTCCAAATCCTCGATCACATCCTGATGGGATGGAAGACTGCTCCACGGCTCCAGGCAGATGTAGGGCGCATCCGTCTTGGGCATATGCCAGAAGCCGAAAATCGGGAAATCCGGGGCCATGAGTGTTACGCCACGATGACCCTTGGAGCTTTTCAGTGTTACCTCACCGGGAATGCCTTTCAGGACGATGGCGTCCTCGTCAAACATATGGTGAGACAGTGGAAGCTGATTGCATTCCATCGGGAAGGGCAGTTCCCGTCCGGTGATGAAGCACGCTGGGGTAAATTCCATCCGCCGGGGCTGGCAGGGCGGAACTTCTATCACATAGTCCTCAAAGCGCAGCCCTTCCTCCAGAGGAACATTGATTCCGGGGTGTCCCCCAAGACCAAAGTGCATGGTTTTTTCGTCTTTATTTTCCACGGTAATCTCCACATGCAGCGTGGCATTTTCCAAACGGTAACGGATGGAATAGCGGAACAGGAAAGGATACTGCTCATAGAACGCAGGGCAGCTTTCCAGCACGAAGGTTATGGCAGCATCCGTCTGCTCTGCAACGGAGAACTCCGCCGTCGGTGCAAAGCCGTGAATGGGCATATGGTACAACTCCCCCCGATACCGGTAACAGCCATCGGTCAGCCGTGCCACATAGGGGAAAATAGTCAGGCTTCTGTCCGGCCAGTATCTGGGGTCTCCCTGCCAGAGGTACTGGGTGCTGTCCGCTCCACATAGACTCATAAGCTGTGCGCCAAGAGTGGACACCTGAGCGGTCAAGGCTTTGTTTTGAATGGAATAGATCATTTTTTCGTTCTCCCCGGATGGTAAAATCGTCTGAGGGTATTCTACCGCAGAGCAATCCCAATATCAAGCGCTAATTTGACAGAGGGCCTGGTAATTATGCACTAAATAGATGATTCCAAATTGTGTAACTTGCAAGAAAAACAGGAACATGCCGTGAAAAACCTGGTTTTTATTGTAAAGCGGCTTGACAAAATGATGACGGAATGCTACAGTAAAGCCAAGCGATGGCGAAAAAAACTGTGCAATATTTTCGAAATTCAACAAGGGAAAAACAGGGGAGTGAGCAAATGAACGAAACCATTGTTTACATGCAAGGGATCTGCAAGAGCTTTCCGGGTGTCAAGGCCCTGGACAACGTTCACTTTGAGCTGCGGTCCGGCGAGGTCATGGCTCTGCTGGGAGAGAACGGCGCGGGCAAATCCACGCTGGTGAAAATTCTCAGCGGCGTCTACACCAGAGACAGCGGCACGGTGGAGATCTTCGGAAAATCCTACGACGACCTGACACCCAAGCAGGCCCAGCAGCTGGGCGTGGCAATCATTCATCAGGAGCTGAATATGTGCCCCCACCTGAGCGTGGCGGAAAATATGTTCCTGGGCCGGGAAAAGATGAAGGGCTTCACCGTGGATCGGAAGTCCATGGAGGCGGAAGCAAAGCAGATTCTGGACGATCTGAGCATCGACATTTCCCCCAGCGAGACGGTGGGCAATCTGCCGGTGTCCAAGCAGCAGATGGTGGAAATCGCCAAGGCACTTTCTATCCACGCCCGGGTTCTCATCATGGACGAGCCTACCTCCGCACTGACCGCCAAGGAAATCGACGAGCTGTTCCGAATCATCCGTAAGCTCCGGGACGACGGCTGTGGTATCGTCTACATCTCCCACCGGCTGGAGGAACTGCAGCACATTGTGGATCGGGTCACCATCATGCGGGACGGCCAGTACATTACCTCCATGAACTTCAAGGAAACCACCATGGACGAGATCATCACCAACATGGTGGGTCGGGAAATCAAGGAGAAGTTCCCCAGGGTGGAATGCGAAAAGGGCGAGAAGGTTTTTGAGGTTCGGAATCTGAACGCCGGACGTATGGTTCGGGATGTGAACTTCGAGGTATATGCCGGTGAAATCGTGGGCTTCGCCGGACTGATGGGCGCAGGTCGTACAGAAACCACGCGGGCGATCTTCGGTGTGGACCCCAAGGAATCCGGTGAGATCATTCTGGATGGAAAGTCAGTAACCATCCATTGCCCCGAGGACGCCATCAAGGCCGGTATCGTGCTGGCTCCTGAGGATCGGAAAAAGGATGGCCTGTGCACCAAGCTTCCCATCCGGGAAAACATCGCTCTGCCCAATCTGGATCTGCTGTGCAATAAGCTGGGCGTGGTCAACCGGAAAAAGGAAGATGCCATGTGCGCCAAAGCTGTTTCCAATCTGAAGATCAAGACCCCCAATGTGGAAGTCGAAGCGGGTGGATTGTCCGGCGGCAACCAGCAGAAGGTGGTCGTGGGCAAATGGCTGGCACGAAATTCCAGAGTGGTCATTTTTGACGAACCCACCCGTGGCATTGACGTGGCCGCAAAGGTGGAAATCTACAACCTGATGAACCAGCTGAAGCAGCAGGGAATCGCGGTCATGTTCGTCTCCTCCGAAATGCCGGAGGTCATGGGCATTGCCGACCGGATTATCGTCATGTGCGACGGCCGCATCACCGGAGAGGTCATGGCGCGGCAGACCTCCCAGACGGAAATTCTTACCCTGGCAACCAAGTTCGAGAATAAATTCGCGGCAGAAGCCAACTAAGGAGGAGCGGAAATAATGAGTACACTGAATGAGAACAAACGGAAATTGACTTCCATCCGCGGCATGGGTGCCGCACTGGTTGGCTTCGCTGGATGGATTGTGCTGTACATCGTATTCGGTCTGATTGAACCTAACATCTTCACCACCAACAACATGCTGAATCTGCTCCGCTCCATGGCCAAGTATCTGCTGGTGGGCGTGGGCCAGGGCGTGATCCTGATCACCGGCAACATTGACCTGTCCATCGGCTCTGTGGTGGCGATGTCCGCCATGATTTCCGCCACCATGATGAGCAAGGGTGTGGCTGCCATCATTGCCATTCTGGCCGCCATTGTCTGCTGTCTGGCTGTGGGCGTGATCAACGGCGTTCTCGTGGGCAAATTCAAGCTGCCGCCCTTCATCGCCACCCTGGGCACCATGTTCTGTGCCAGAGGCGTGGCCTACATGGCCAACGGCAACCGCAACACCGACGCTATTGTCTCCGGCTTGGGCAAAGAGGCAGGCGACGCTTTCCAGAATTTCTTCTACTACGGCAAGTTCCTTGGCATCTACAATGCCTTCTGGATTGCTTTCGTGATCTTCCTGGCTGTGTTCTTCATCATGAGCAAGACCCGCACCGGCTGCCACATTTATGCCATCGGCTCCAATGTGGATGCCGCCAAGCTCTCCGGCGTCAATGTGTTTGCCACTACTACCAAGGCCTATCTCATCAGTGCCTTCTGCGCCTCCGTGGTCGGTTTGATTTTGGCTGGCCAGGCTGGCATGGGCAACATGGAGGCGGGCAACTGCTACGAAATGTACGGCGTAGCCGCAGGCGTTATCGGCGGCATCTCTCCTCTGGGCGGCAGCGGTCTGCTGCTGGGCGCTTTCGCCGGAGCCGGTGTGTGGCAGACCCTGGAAAACGGCCTGGGCATTATCGGCGCTCCCGTAGGCATTCAGAGAATCGTCATTGGCGTGATTGTGGCTGGCGCTGTGCTGGTGGATGTGGTATTCCGTCAGGGTGCCAAGAAAGTCAAGAAATAATCTGTTATTTTCGCGGAAAACCGCGTGAATAAATAAAAATTAGGAGGAACAACAATGAAAAAGGCATTCTCTATTCTGCTGTGTCTGGCTATGATTCTGAGCCTGATGGCAGGCTGCTCCAGCGGCGAAAAGCCCGCTGCTGCAAACTCCGGCGAAACCTACAAGATCGCACTGATTACCATGGACTCCATCGATCAGCACTGGATTACCCTGAAGGAAGGCGCTGAGAAGGCCGCCGCCGAGTTGGGTGTGGAGCTGACCTTCATGGCTCCCAACACCAAGGACGACGCCCTGCAGATCGAGCAGGTCAACAACGCCGTCTCTGCCGGCAACAAGGCCATCATCGTGGCCGCCAACGGCCCCGACGCCATCTCTTCCGCCCTGAAGGAAGCGGAAGCCGCCGGTGTGAAGATCATCTATGTGGACTCTCCCGCAAACGTCGAAGCTGAGGCCACCTTCTCCACCGACAACACCGCCGCCGGTAAGACTGCCGGCGAGACCATGCTGGATGCCCTGACCGAGAAGGGTGTCACTTCCGGTAAGATCGGCATCGTCAACGTCAACGCCGCCACCGCCTCCTGTGTGGCCCGTGAAAACGGCTTCCGCTCCGCCTTCGAGGGCACCGGCTTCGAGCTGCTGGAGACCCAGTACGGCGAAGGCGACGCCGCCAAGTCCCAGTCCATTGCGGAAAACTACATCACCCAGGGCGTTGTGGGCATCTTCGGTTGCAACGAAGGCTCCACCAATGGTGCTGGCAACGCTGTGAAGGCAGCCGGTGCGGATGTTGTCTGCGTGGGCTTTGATAAGTCCGATGCCATCCTGGGCCTGATCGACGACGGTTACATCCTGGCCACCATGGCCCAGAACCCCGATGTCATGGGCTACGAAGGCGTGAAGGCTGCCGTTGCCGCTCTGAAGGGCGAAAAGCTGGGCGGCGCCGTTACCGATACTGGTGTCTCTGTCCTGAAAGCTTCCTCTTCCGCTGCACCCACCGGTGATGTCAAGCCCGCCGGTGACTACAAGATTGCACTGATTACCATGGACTCCATCGACCAGCACTGGATCACCTTGAAGGAGGGTGCTGAGAAGGTCGCCAAGGAGCTGGGTGTGGAGCTGGTCTTCATGGCCCCCAACACCAAGGATGACGCACAGCAGATCGAGCAGGTCAACAACGCTGTCGCCGCCGGCTGTAACGCCATCATTGTGGCTGCCAACGGCCCCGACGCCATCTCCTCTGCTCTGAAGGAAGCCTCCGCCGCCGGTGTGAAGATCGTCTATGTTGACTCTCCCGCCAACGTTGAGGCTGAGGCCACCTTCTCCACCGACAACACCGCCGCCGGTAAGACTGCCGGTGAGACCATGCTGAAGGCTCTGACCGACAAGGGCATCACCTCCGGTAAGATCGGCATCGTCAACGTTAACGCCGCCACCGCCTCCTGTGTGGCCCGGGAAAACGGCTTCCGCTCCGCCTTCGAGGGCACCGGCTTCGAGCTGTTGGAGACCCAGTACGGCGAGGGCGACGCCGCCAAGTCTCAGGGCATTGCTGAGAACTACATCACTCAGGGCGTTGTGGGTATCTTCGGCTGCAACGAAGGCTCCACCAACGGTGCCGGCAATGCGGTCAAAGCCGCTGGCGCAGAAGTGGTCTGCGTTGGCTTCGACAAGTCCGACGCGATCCTGGGCCTGATCCAGGACGGCTACATCCTGGCCACCATGGCTCAGAACCCCGATGTCATGGGTGCTGAGGGCGTGAAGGCTGCTGTTGCCGCTCTGAACGGCGAAAATCTGGGCGGCGCCGTCACCGACACCGGCGTCTCCGTCCTGACCAAGTAAGCGCTACCAATTCAACACAAAAGCGCCGGTTTTCCGGCGCTTTTGTTGAATTGGAACTCCATGTGTGCTATCATAATCAGCATAAGGCGGAGGAGTGCTCCCGCCCATAACGGAATCATACTGAACTCCAATTAAAATCTTTAAAAAAGATTTTAATTGCCTGAAGGGCATGGAGTTCCTATGAGACTTGTTTTGTGATTTCTTTCCTTATAAATCACAAAACAGGCAGCGCCTTCAGGCGATACCTTCCTGTAAGATTTTAATCAGGAAATAGTATCAGTCCCCTTCCTTATGCGTAGTTCAAATCTCATACAAAGGAGAGTTATTTATGAAACGTTCCGAAGTCAACAAGGCTCTGCGTGAGCTGGAAGCCATGTGCGAAAAATACCACTGCTATCTGCCACCCTTCTGCCACTTCACCCCCGAGGAATGGGAAACCAAGGGTCACGAGTATGACGAGGTCCGGGACTGCTGCCTGGGCTGGGACATCACCGACTACGGCAAGGGTGAGTTTGACAAAATGGGCTTTTCTCTCATCACCATCCGCAACGGCAGCCAGACCATGAAGGACAAATATCCCAAGGTCTACGCCGAGAAGCTGCTGTACCTGAAGGAGGGCCAGTATTCCCCCAACCACTTCCACTGGTACAAAACCGAGGATATTATCAACCGGGGCGGCGGAAATGTGCTGATCCGGGTGTACAATTCCAAGCCCGATGAGTCCATCGACTACGAAAGCGATGTGACCGTACATACTGACGGTCGCACCTACACTGTACCCGCAGGCACTCAGATCCGGCTGACCCCTGGCGAGAGCATTTTCGTCACCCAGTACCTATACCACGATTTTGAGGTGGAGCCGGGTACCGGTTCTGTGCTCCTGGGCGAGGTGAGCCAGTGCAACGACGATGCCCACGACAACCGGTTCAATCCCCCTATGGGCCGCTTCCCTGCCATCGAGGAGGACGAGCCGCCCTACCGTCTGCTGTGCACAGAGTATCCGAACGCAAAGGACTGAGAGAGGAGAAAACCATGATCGATGTAGTAGCCCTGGGCGAACTGCTCATTGATTTTGCCGCCAAATCCACGGATGCGGCAGGCTATCCCACCATGGCTGCCAACCCCGGCGGCGCTCCCGGTAATTTTCTCGCGGCGCTGAACACCTACGGAAGAAAGACCGCCTTTTTAGGGAAGGTGGGCAATGACGCTTTTGGCCATCTGCTGCTGGGGACTCTGAATGCCGCAGGCATTGTGACGAAGGGCATTGTGGTAGACGACTCTGTGTTCACCACCCTTGCCTTCGTGACCTTTGACGAAAGCGGTGACCGTTCCTTCTCCTTCGCCCGGAAGCCCGGGGCGGATACCCAGCTAAGCTGGGAGGAGATCGACAAATCCCTCATCGACGAAGCTCGGGTGTTCCACTTCGGCACCCTTAGCTTGACGGATGAGCCTGTCCGCACCGCGACCCAGAAGGCGGTTGCTTACGCGAAGGAGCATGGAAAGCTCATCACCTGCGACCCCAATCTGCGGCTTCCCCTGTGGCACAATGAGGGAGCGGCAAAGGAGCAGATGCTCTGGAGTCTCCATCAGGCGGATGTAGTGAAGATCAGCGATAACGAGGTAGAGTTCCTCTGGAACTGCACCCCGGAGGAGGGAGCGGACAAGCTCCTTTCGGAGTTCGGCGTGTCCCTTGCCATGGTGACCCTTGGCCCCGATGGCTGCCTGCTGAAAACGAAGAATGCTTCGTTCCGCACCGCCTGTCCCAAGGTACATCCCATCGACACCACCGGCGCGGGAGATATCTTCGGCGGCAGCGCCGTATCCCGGTTGCTGGAGCTGGAAAAACCCATCGATGCCCTGACGGAAGCAGATCTTGCCTATATTGGCTGCTTCGCCGCAACTGCCGCAAGCCTGTCCACGGAAGCCTCCGGCGGTATCCCCAGCATTCCCAAAAAAGAAGCGGTTCTGAACGCAATGTAATAAAAGTCCCGGAGATCCATCAGGATCTCCGGGTTTTTTCGTGCCTTGCGGCGTACATTGCCGCACCGGCGGCAGCTTCCTCTTCGCAGGAGGAAAGGATCAGCGGACAACCGAAAACCGCCTCAAACGCGCGGCAAAGATGGACATTTTTCCGTAGGCCGTTTCCGGAGCCGATGATTTTTTTCGGAGCGGTACCCCCGGCATCCAGAAAGCTGCGGTACATCCCATACAGCTCCTGCGCCATCCCGTTCATAAAGCTGTGCATCAGATGCACCGGGGTGAAATTGTCGATGCCAATGCCGCTGATGCTGCCCCGTAAGCTTGCGTCCTGCCGGGTGCCCTGAAAGGTAGTCGTCGTGCAGGGCGCATTCTCCACATTCCCCGATTCCCTAAGCGCCCGATCCATGGCGACGTATGCGCTCTGCTCAGAGCCGGTGACCATCTTCACCGTCTGGCGGAAGAAGGTTTCCAGCAGAGCGTAGCTTCTGCCGCCGCACAGGGAGGCTCCCACCAGCAGCCATCCCCCATCCGGGAAGGGTCGGGTTTCCAAACCGGGCACACGCAGAAATTTTGAGGAATATACAGCCACCTGACTGCCGGTTCCCACATTCACCAGCAAAGCGTCCTGCAGATCCCCCACCGCACCCAGAAATGCCGCCTGATTATCGCCGATGGCGGCATAAACGGGGATGCCCAACGCGCCAGTACCCAGCAGCGGGGTGTTGGCAATCTCAGGCAGAAAGGCTTCGTCCATTTCTGCACGCAGCAAAGCCTCTGCATCAAAGCGGCGTTTTCCCAGATCAAACAACCCAAGGCTCGCCCCGTTGGTGGGTTCTATCCGGGGACGGGTCAGCCCGGCCAGCTTCATGGCGATATAGTCCCCGATCGTGCACAGGCAGACAGCATCCTCCGGCACCAATCTGTGGCGAAGATTGTAAAAATGGGTGACCATTCCATAGCCGGTGGACAGGGGATGCGCGGTGATGGCGGACAGGTGTTCTGCCCAGCTGTTGGTTTCGTCAAAAGGAAGGTCTCCCCGGCCGTCCTGCCAAGTGTAAAGGGGACTTGCGGCTTCCCCGTCGGCATTCAAATACAGAATGCCGTGCATCTGCCCAGTCACACCGATTGCCCGCACATCCGGGTGCCGTTGCAGCAGCTCGGATACCACACGGAAAGCCTTCTGCCAGATTGCCGCGGGGTTCTGCAGACGCTCCCAGCTTTCTGATGGCAGAAAGGTTCCATTCGCGATGGTTTTTGCCTCCAGAACGCCGGTTTTCTCCCGGAATATCACGGAAGAAATGGATGTTGTCCCAATATCCAGACCCAATGTTTTCATAAATTACCCTCCCGGCAGCAATTCTATTACAATGATTATAGTATTTTGGATGTGGGGAGTCAAGCGGATTGACAAAAGAAGCAGGAAACCGTATAATGATGACAAACGTACGCACAGAAGTAGCGCATAAACGAAAGTGAGAGTTGGAAATGGCGCAAAAACCACGCAACGCTGACTATACAAAGGAATACAACCGCAAGGCCGTTTTGCGCATTTTGCGGCATAAAGCCATGAGTCGGGCAGAACTGGCCCGTGCCACGGGACTGACCCGTGCCGCAACCTCCCTGATTGTGGAGGAGCTGCTGAATCTTGGAATTGTGACAGAGCTTGCGCCTCAGTCTGTGGGCAGAGGCCGCAGTGCCACACCCCTTGCTCTGCGTGCAAATTGCTATTATGCCCTCGCGGTGGATCTGGCGAGAAAAGGATGCAGCGTGGGGCTGTGTGATATGGCAGGACACCTGCTGCGATGCAAAAAGCTGCCCGACCAGGACAATCTGGTGGGAGCGATCATAACAGAACTGAAGGCTATGTTGGCAACTGTAGAACGGGGCAAGGTGCTGGGCATCGGCATCAGCTCTCCCGGCCCTTTGGACTGCGAGGGTGGTCGGATTCTGAATCCCCCCCGGTTTGAACGCTGGCATGGCGTGGAAATCAGCAAGCTTCTGTCCGATGCATTGAATATACCCGCATATCTTGAGCACGATGTCTGCTCACTGGCATTTCATCAGCTGGAAATGGGACAGAGCCGGAATTTTATGCTGGTGTTTGTTGACATTGGTATCGGCGCGGCCATTATGTCCGGCGGCAAGCTGCTGGGCAATTCCAAATACTTCACCGGCGAGCTGGGACACACAACCATCCGCTTTGATGGACGGCTTTGCGAATGCGGTAACCGGGGATGTCTGGAAACTTATGCCTCGATCCCGGCCCTGCTGGAGGGATCAGAATTTCGTGACTGGGGCGACCTCATTGACCATGTGGACAAAAATCCGGATGCCAGAAGGCTGCTGGATCAGGAAGCTGTCTATCTGTCTGCCGGTCTTATTAACCTGATAAACCTGATTCCTGTGGATACCATCTATCTGGCAGGGGATATCTGTTATCGTTACGAGCTTCTTGCCCAGCGTTTACAGCGGGAGATCAGCGCAAAGGCTCTGGATCGGAGCAAAAGCGACATCCGTATCTTTCCTGCTGCTCAGGACCCGAATGTGGGGATTCTTGCGGCAGCCGATGTGGTGTTTTCAAAATTTTTCATTGTGTAGCAAACGGTCGCTGTATCCGGACATTTTCAGATGCGGTGGTTTTGGGAGTCAGTCCGCCAAAGACAGACAAGCAAAATACAGCCCAGTCGAGAATACCTCGGCTGGGCTGTGCTAATGGCAGGGCAGTTTTGTCATTCAGCATATTTTCCAAGTCATTCCCACGCATGATAGGCAACGCCTAAGTTCCGCATATTATCTGGATTATTCTATGCGTTGTACTTCCTGTACCAATCGAATGCCCACCTGCACACCATGCAAAAATTCATTCCGTTCGTGGTCGCGGCAGAGCGCACAGACGGGATTGACAATCCTGTCCATCTCCTGTAGCGGCATTCCGTTCGGAGCCTGATACAGTTCTGCAAAATCAGCCTTAATTTGGTCATCATAACAAGTAAGAAAACTCTGGAACAGGAGGAACACCATGAACAAATTGATTGCGCTTCTTCTCGTTTTCGCTCTGGCTTTTTCGCTGTGCGCCTGTGGCAGCAGCGGAAAAACAGAATCCACCTCCGCACCCGCCATTGCAGATGCTGCACCACCCGCCACACAGGAAAGTGAAGAATCGGCCATTGAGGATATCGGTAAGGTGGAAGTGGAGCAGAAACTGCTCAGCGTTGAAATCACCGTCCCTGCCGATTTCGTAGGTGAAACAACCCAGGCTGATTTGGATGCCAATGTCAGTGCCGGGAAATTCCTCTCCGCCAAGCTCAACGACGATGGCAGCGTTACCTACAAGATGACCAAGGGACAGCACAAGGAAGTCATGGAAGGCATCAAGGAGTCCATTGAGGAAGCCCTGGACGAAATGATTGCTTCCGAAGATTATTCTTTTACGAAGATTGAACCGAATTCTGACTTTACCAAGTTCGCAGTAACCACGACTTCTTCCGAACTGAATCTGGCGGAGTCCTTCTCTGTGCTGGCGTTCTACATGTACGGCGGAATGTACAATATTTTCAATGGCACCGAGGTGGAGAACATCGCTGTTGACTTCATCAATGAGGCAACTGGACAGATCATGAACAGTGCCAACTCCCGCGACATGGGCGAGTAAGAACAAGGGCTGTAAGAAATCAGGCGCAGGAGCAGCGTTTCAAATGCTGACTCCTGCGCCCTTTTTCGATTTTGGGTTTCAAGCATTCTCACAGAATGCGCAGCCATCCCGCAACGCAGGGATGATCTTCGGGGATTGCGGATTTGCCCCAACAAGCAAAATCCGTTCAGGTGCTACCTGAACACTGCTTGCGACTACTTATTTCTCTTGTATCCTTCAACTTCTTGTAGTTTTGACAGCATCCGTTGAAAATACAACCACAGCATGATACAATATAGTTAAAGATAACTTGCCAAAAACCGCTGTGAGGAGTAGCGTTATGAAAGTGAATAATATAGAGCTATGGGTAATGCTTGCTAGACGAGAGTCGACTGGTGCATATGAATAAGTCCAATTTATTCGACACTAAGCTTATTAACTATCTCAACGGCTTTACGCGAGAGGTTATTCAGCGCTGTGCTGATATATCCAGTGAAAATGCCGAGACAATCTTTGCCCAGCTGAGAAGAGATCTGAAAAAGCAAGGCAAAAACCTTACAATATTCATCGAGGACTTTACTGGCTTTACCGGCATTGACCAGGAACTCATTACAGCGCTTTCTTATGAGCATGGAGGTGACTACGCGGATCTGTGTCGAGTAACCTCGGTGATCGGTATTACCAACGACTACTATTATGCGTTCAGAGGTAATTTCAAAGACCGTGTGACGCACCAAATCGAAGTCACAGACCGTTCCTACGGTACTGACGAGTTTATCGTTCAGATGGCCGGCAGGTATTTGAACGCAATTTATTGTGACCCTGCAGAACTCCGCAGCTGGACTGCGTCCTGCGCAGATCTGAACGACTGGTTTGTCATAATTCAAGACTGCATTTCAGTGCGGTGTTGACCTGTTTCATTTGGGAATCGGAGAGCGAGCCGATATAACCCAATAAGCGGGATTTGTCAAGTGTGTGAATCTGCTCCAGCAGGACGAGAGATGGGATTCGGGCGTACATTCCGGGGATGTGGTCTAAGAACACATGAGTGCTTCACTTTTGTTCTCCCAGGGCGTCAGCTTAAAAGAAATTCAGGCTTGGCTTGGTCACAGCACAATAGGTACAACAGCCAATATTTACACGCATCTGGACGAGAATAATAAGCTATCGTCCGCGAACGCAATTCTCTCCATTTTGCCAGAAAAATAGAATCTCAGAGCAGAAAAACTGCTCTGAGATTCCAGATGGTGCCGCTAACCGGAATCGAACCGGTACGAAGATCACTCTTCGGCAGATTTTAAGTCTGCAGTGTCTACCTGTTCCACCATAGCGGCGTATTCAATCCCTCCAATGGAGGGATATGAAGTTGGAGGGATGTTTTGGAGGGATGCTCCAAAACAGAGATAATCAAATTTCAAAAAGTTGGCTGTTTGCAAGTACTTTTCGGATTGGGTGCTGCATCCGGCCCACGGGATTTTAAGTCCCTTGTGTCTACCAGTTCCACCATGGCGGCCTGTCTGTGGCTGTTATCATAGCACAGAATCACCCCGCCGTCAAGGATTTTACAGCTGGTCCAGATTCCTTGTGAACGGTTCCAGACAGTTTTCCAGAAACCAGCGGACCTCTTCCCTACCTGTATCTTCCAGAGCCGCCAGGGTCTGAGCGGAGGCTGTGGCAAATTCCTGATTTCCGGCCTTCAGCTCCTCCAGACATTTGATATGGGCGGAAAGCTTGTCTGCCGCCTTAACGATTGGATTCAAGTCCTGGTCGTTTTCCAGAACGTAGCTTTCATAGCTCCCCCGCAGCTCCTGGGGCAGCATATCCAGCAGCCGCTCCCCCGCTACATGCTCAACGACCTTATAGGCATTCCGGATCTCCGGATTGTAGTATTTGATGGGCGTTGGCATATCCCCGGTCAGAATCTCAGAGGCATCGTGATACAGCGCCGCCACGGCGCATCTGTCCGGATCCGGGCCGGGCAGATGCAGGATATCCCGGCGGATCAGGGCCAGAGCGTGGGCCAAAACCGCCACCTGATGGCTGTGCTCCTGGATATTCTCCGAAAAGCTGTTGCGCATGAGGCCCCAGCGGGTAATATAGCGCATTCTGCCGAGAAGGGCATAAAATTCATTTGCCACAGGCCATTTCCTCCAGCATGGGGACCAGCCGGTCCACCGTCTCGCAGTACCGGCTCCCGCCGATCTGCTCCCGGTCCCGGAATCCCCAGAGAACGCTGAGGCAGGGAACCCCGGCATTTTTTGCCGTCAGCACGTCCACCTCGCTGTCCCCCACATAGACGCAGTCCGTCACGCCGATGGCCTCCATGGCCTTGCGCACCATGGCAGGGTCCGGCTTTCTGGGGCAGCCCGCCGTCTCGCCCAGTGCGAAAATGCCCGGGAAATAATGGGCACACAGGGGCTTTACCGCCGCGTCCGGCTTATTGGACACGATGGCAATGGGGTATTTCTCTCTCAGTTCCGCCAGCGCTTCCGGAATGCCCGGATAGGGCGCCGTTTTGATCCGGCAGTGGGTCGGATAATAGGCCTGAAAGGCTTTCAGCACCGGTGCCGGATCCCGGCCCGCGGGAACCGCCTGGGCAATGAGATTTGCCGCTCCGTTGCCCACGAAGCGTCGGACCTCTTCCAGCGTTCTCCGGGGATAGCCGAAGGAAGCCAGCGCATGATTGGTCCCGTCCGCCAGATCCTCCAGCGTATTCAGCAGCGTTCCATCCAGGTCAAAAAGAAAGCCAATGCTCATAACATGCCTCCGTTTTTCAAAAGGCGGATGTCGTCACCGATAAAAGGCACCCGCTTGAAGCTGCCCCGGAGCCGGGACGCGATCTGGGGGGTGTAACGCTTGGCGATATCCTCCGTGGTCAGGTTTGTGGAAATAATGGTGGGCTTGCCCAGCAGCAGCCGGTCGTTGACAATGCCGTAAAGGGCCACATTGGTGAACTGGCCGGGCATTTCAGTGCCCAGATCGTCCAGAATCAGCAAATCGCACTGGGTATAGCTCTCTGTCTCCTGACGGGCCTGCTCGTCATTTCCGAATTTCGCCCGCTCCATTTTCGTAAACAGATGGCCCGCGGTCTCATAGGCCACACTGTAGCCCCGGTCCGCCACAGTCCGCGCAATACAGGCGGAAAGAAAGGTCTTTCCCAACCCGGGATTTCCGGAAAGCAGCAGGTTTTCCGATTTATCCGAGAAAAAAACAGCGTAATTCTTGCACTCTCGCAGATTCTTTTCCATGACCGTCCGGGGGCTGACACCGTAGTTGGGGTCCACCCGGTCGGAATACACATCCAACCGGAAATGGCTGAAGCTCTCCCGGCTGCCGGAGAGGATGGAGACTTCCTTCTTCTGCTCCTGACGGCACAGCTCCCGCAGACATTCGCACATATTCGCGCCCACATAGCCGGTGCCGCCGCACTTTTCGCAGATGGGTGTCTCGTCAAGGAAGCCCACCTCAAAGTTCTCCTCCACCAGCCGTGCCCGCTCCCGCTGCAGGGCGAGATTTCTGTCCCGCACCGCCTCCAGCTCTTTCTTTCCGTCCGTTCCCGCCTGGAATGCCGCCATGGCAGCCTGGGCCATGGTCATACGAAGCTCCCGGTCGATTTCCCGAATCCTGGGTACCCGCTCGTAGGCCTCCGCCAGGTGCTGCCGATCCTCCGATGCCCGGTCGTCCCGAGCCTGAGCCAGGCGGTCTCTTGCCCGGCGCACCACTTCCGCACTGTATCCCATGGCTTAACCCTCCTGAAACATCCGCTTGATGGCCGCCGCCTCGTCCGCGTCCAGGGGACGGCGTTCGGCTTTGACATCCGTCTTTTTATCGCCCGCCTGGACCGCGTGAGCCGTATGGAGGCCCTGACCGTGCCAGCGCTGCAAAATCTTATTCATGTACGCCCAGTTCAGTCCGCCGGTATTCAGGCAGGTGCGCTCATAGGCCATGGAAATGGTCTCGTTGTCAAAGCCCATCTCCAGCCAGCTCTGGGCATAGCGCTCCTCTGCCGGGGTCAGATTCCTGCCCCGGATCTGCAGCGCCTGCATGAGCTTGGACAGCCGGGAGGCCCGGACATTCTGAGCCTGTATAAAAGCGGACGCCTCTTCAATGGAATCGATGCCCCGCTCCGCCCAGGCGTAAGCCTCTTTTTCGATGGTCCGCAGGCTGGGGTTCCGTGAGGAACCCCGCTGCCTGGCACGGTCCTTGCAGTAGCAGATCAGCATCTGGATCACCTCGGCAGGCAGATTCAGGTACCGCACAAATCCCAGCAGAATTTTCAGTTCCTCCGTGTTCAGACTCCGGCCCAGCAGCCGCTGGACCTCGCCATAGAGGGCACGGAATGAATTGTCGGAATCCATAGCAGACAGCACATCCCGCTCGGTATAGTCCGGCCGCTCCCCGGGGGCCACCCGCACGGGCCGCTCCTCCGGCCACAGACCCATCTGCCGCAGAGTCGCCGCGGCGCAGGACACCCGTCCGGTGCTCAGGGAGAGCTCCTGCTCCGCCCGGGCCGGATCATTGCCGGCCTGCACATATAAGTAAAGCAGCGCCGCCTCGGGACTTGCCGCCCCCAGAATCTTGCGCATATCATTTTGCGAAACAGAAATTGCATCCGCGATCATTGTTTTTCCCTCGAATTCTTGTCATGTAGCACCATTATACAAAGGTAAGGGCAAATTGTCAAAAGCTATCTTTTTCCACGGAAAAAGCAGAGGCGGAGCGGCCTCTGCTTTTTGAAAACTGTCTGATAAATCTGGAGCTGAGACATCCGCTTCCCCAAACAGGAGGGTTTTCCCGAAATGTGCCTCAGACCTTACGTCTCTCCAGATACTCCTTATCAAAATGCACATTCAGGTGCGGGTATGTCATGGGGATGCCCTGTTCATCGAAAATATTCTTGACGCGCTGATTGACCTTGTAGTACACGTCCCAATAGTCCTCCGTCTTTGTCCAGAAGCGAAGCACATAGTTGATGGCGTTGTCCCCGTAGCTGTCCACCGCGGCAAAGGGGGCGGGCTCCAACAGAGCGTTGTCCACTGTGGCTGCCAGGGCCAGGGCATCGATGACCTTCTGGGTGGGGGCGTCGTAGCCCGCGGAAACCTTGATTTCCGCCCGGCGGGTATCGTTGGCGGAATAGTTCACCACCTCAGAGGCCAGCACCGTACTGTTGGGGATGCAGATCACCTTGTTGTCCGGGGTCACAAGTCGGGTATAGCTCATATCGATCTGAGTCACGGTGCCGGACTGGCCGCCGATATCCACATAGTCGCCGGAGTGGAAGGGATGGGTCGTCAGCAGGGTGAATCCGCCCAGAACGTTGGTCAGTATGTTTTGCAGGGCCAGGGATACAGCCAGGGTAAGCACACTGGCCAGCGCTACCACGCCGGTAACGTTAATGCCGATGCTGGTAGCCAGACTCAGTCCCAGCATTAAGTAAAGGCCAACCTTGGCCAGGGACAGAATCAGGCTGTAGGCCGCCTTTTCCAGCTTGGATTTTTCCAGAGCCCGGGTCAGCAGCCGCATGACAGCCTTGATGATCAGAAGGCCCACAACCAATGTAATAACCGCAGTAAGCAGCTTGTCCACCAGGCCTTCTGCCAGCCATTTTTTTACAAGGATATTCAAAGATTCCATGGTTTTTCTCCTCCTTTTTATCCGCATTATAGCCTGTTTTATTTTTCAAATCAAGCGTTTTCGCCGCACTTTTTCAGTATGAATGCCGGTCCTTTGCCAACATCTATAAATATTTACAATTTCCCGCAAAAAAGCCAAAAAATCTTGTGAAATACAAGCTCTTGCATCATGAAAATGCCATGCTATAATAGCTAAGCAAAAAGGAAAATCAAAATAGCTTTTATGAAAAGAGGCATTTCTTTATGGAATATTTGCTTGCCATCGGTCTGGCCATGTTTGCCGGACTGTTTCTCTCCCGGCTGACCTCCAAATTCAATCTGCCTGACGTAACCAGCTATCTGGTCGCGGGCGTATTGATTGGGCCGCTGTGCCTGGGTGCCCTGGGCATCCCCAATCTGGGCCTGCCCTCCTTTGACTTTGTTGAAAAGCTGAGTCTCATCAGCGATGTATCCCTGGGCTTCATCGCTTTCTCCATCGGCAATGAGTTCCGGCTGGAGGAGCTGAAGCATACCGGCCGTCAGGCCACGGTCATTGCCATTGTTCAGGCTCTGTCCGCTACACTATTTGTAGATTTGGGGCTCATCGTCCTGCACCTGTTCCTGGGCGACAAGCTGCCGGTTTCCACCTGCATTGTGCTGGGCGCCATCGCCACCGCTACTGCTCCTGCCGCCACCATCATGGTCGTCAACCAGTACAAAGCCAAGGGCCCTCTGACCAGCCTGCTGCTGCCCATCGTTGCCCTGGATGACGCTGTGGGCCTGATCGTCTTCGCCGTCTCAACCGGTATCGCCAAGGCACTGACCTCCGGCTCCATCAACCTGATTTCCGTACTGGTAAACCCCCTCATTGAGATTGTTGCCTCCGTCGTCATGGGTGCGGCTCTGGGCTGGGTTTTCAGCATTGTGGAGAAGTTCTTCAACTCCCGCTCCAAGCGTCTGAGTCTGGCCGTGGCCTTTGTGTTCCTGTGCACTGCCTTTTCCAAAATTGAGATGACATTCTCCAACGGCGTCGAAATCGGTTTCTCCTCCCTGCTGGTGTGCATGATGTGCGGAACCATCTTCTGCAACCTCTGCGACTTCTCCGATGAGATCATGTACCGGACCGACCGCTGGACCGGCCCTGTTTACGTCCTGTTCTTTGTGCTCTCCGGTGCGGAGCTGGACCTGCGTGTTTTCGGCAGCGCAGCTGTTGTAGGCATTGGTCTTGTGTATATTCTCATGCGGTCCGCCGGCAAGATCATCGGCGCCAGTGTCAGTTCCCGGTTTATGGGCTGCCCCAAGACCGTTTGCAAATACCTGGGCATCACCCTGCTGCCTCAAGCCGGCGTGGCTCTGGGCATGTCTGCCACCGTCGCCGCGGACTTTGGCGCCGAGGGTACCATCATGCGCAGCATCGTCCTCTTCTCTGTGCTGATCTATGAGCTGGTTGGACCCATCCTGACCAAGATTGCATTGACCGACGCCGGAGAGATTACGCCCAAGACCATCTCCAACCGGGGTGTCATGCCTGAAGAACTGCATAAGACCAACTGATCTTTCCAAAAAATCGGCGCCGCAAGATTTCGCGGCGCCGATTTTTCATACCTTCGGTACATATTCCAATGTGTCAAAGCAGGGGTCGTACTTTCCCGGCTCCATGTGGTAGAGCTTTGCGATGTAGTCGCTGGAGAAAATCTCTTTTGGGCTGCCCATGCGGTCGATGCGGTCTCCGGAGACGCAGACCACCGTATCGGAAACACGTTCCGCCAGTTCCAGCTCGTGGAGGGACATGAGCACCGCCAGATTCTTTTCCCTTACCATGGTTTTCAGGATGGTGAGCAGCTCCAGCTTGTAGCGGATGTCCAGATAGCTGGTGGGTTCATCCAGAACAATGATCTCCGGCTGCTGGCACAGAGCCCGGGCCAGCAGGATCCGCTGCCGCTGGCCGTCGCTGATGGCGTCAAAGGGCCGGTCCGCCAGGTCCTCGCTGTTCACCAGAGCCATGGCCTCCATGACGATGGACTTGTCCTCCCTGCTCAGCAGGCCCAAAGCCCCGGTATAGGGGTAGCGTCCGGTACTGACCACATCGAAGCAGGTCATCAGCTCCGGATGGACCCGCTGAGTCATCAGAATTGCCATACGTCTGGCAGTCTCGTTCTGCCGCATCTGGGCCATGTCCTTTTCTTCCAAAAGCACCGTGCCGCTCACCTTGGACAACTGGCCCACAATGGTTTTCAGAATCGTGGATTTGCCGGAGCCGTTGGGGCCGATAAGGGTCACGATCTTGCCCCGCTGAACCCGGAGGCACACGTCCCGGATCAGGGCCCGGCCGTCATATCCCACAGATAAGTTTTCCGTTTTCAGAAATTCGCTCATTCTCTGGCCGCCTTTCTGCGCACCATCATATAAATGACCACCGGCGCGCCGAATACGGCGGTCACGGAGCTGATGCTGACCTCTGTGGGGGCGAAGGCCGTCCGGGCAATGAGGTCGCACATCAGGCAGAAGGCTCCGCCGCCCAAAAAGCTGGCCGGAATTAAAATCATGGGCTCCGCGGTCTTAAACAGGGACTTCATCAGGTGCGGCACCGCAATGCCCACAAAGGAGATCGGACCGGCGAAGGCCGTCACACAGGCGGAGAGAATGCTGGACAGCAAAATCAGTGCCGCCCGGAAGGCCTTCAGGTTCACACCCATATTCTGGGCGTATACCTCCCCCATCTGATAAGCCCGGATGGGTTTGCTCAGGAGGAAGCTCAGAAGAATGCCCAGAGCGCAGACAATGGCCATGGCCCGGACGTCTGTCCAGGTTCTGCCGGAGAAGGAACCCACGGACCAGTTGTGCAGGTTCACGATGTTGGAATCGTCCGCGAAGGTCACAAGGAAATCCGTCAGCGCCGAGCAGATGTAGCCGATCATCACGCCGCAGACCACCAGCAGACTCATTTGCTTCACCTTCTGGGAAATCAGCAGTACAAAGCCCATGGAGAGCATTGCCCCCAGAAAGGCGGAGAGGATCAGTGTCGCCGAGCTGGAAACCAGCCCTCTGCTCAACAGGAAGATCATGGTGACGGACACCGTGAGCTTGGCCCCGGAGGAAATGCCCAGCACAAAGGGCCCCGCAATGGGGTTATGGAAAAAGGTCTGCAGCAGGTAGCCGGACACCGACAGTGCCCCGCCCAGAATCAGAGCGGACAGCAGCCGGGGCAGCCGGATGGAGCGGATGATATTCCACTTGGTGCTGTCCTGCCCCCGGCCCAGCAGAATCTGCCGAATCTCCCCGGCGGAAATGGACACGCTGCCCGCGTGAAGATTCCACAGCAGGAAAACAAGCACCAGCAGAATCAGCAGGGCAAAGCCCAGTATTCTGCGTTTTTTCGGTTCCATAAGCCCTCCCTACTTCAGCTGTTTCAGAAAATACGGCTCCCGGCCATTCTCATCTGCCACGGCGTTTACATCCAGAATAAAGTCTCCCAACGCCAGGGACTCCTGGTAGAAATTCTTGGCAATGCACCAGACCTGACCGGTTTTAACTGCCTTGAAGTCTGCCAATAGCGGCGCTTTTGTCAGCAGATCATCCAGATTCCCCAGCTCTCCGTCCACGGTGCTGTTGTAAATCAGGATGTCCGCGTCTATGGCGCCGTCATAAAATGCTTCCATCTGGACGGTCTGGGAGGCGTTTGCCCCCGTGTCCTCATCCTCCCGGAAGACAATGGGCGTACATCCTGCCAGGGAGATGGATTTGGAAATGTAGTCCGACCCTTTGCGGACATTCACAGCCCCGGCGGCAGTGATGTAGAAAAATGCCACGGTCTTGCCCGTAGGCTCCTGATCCAACACCGGGGTCAGGTTGTTGAGCAAGGCGTCATAATAGGCGGCGGCTTCACCGTCCTTGCCCAGGATGGCTCCATAGAACTTGATCCACTCCATGCGGCCCAGAGGATGGCTCTCATAGCTGGAACGGTCCACAATGGCAGGGATGCCCAGACCTCTGATCTGCTCCAGAACGTCCGGCGTGTGGTAAATCATGGCATTTTCCACGGCCAGGTCACAGTTTTCCGCCAGAATGGTCTCGTAGTCCGGGGCAGAGTACTTGCCCGCGTAGAGAATCCTTCCCTCCGCCATGGCCTGTTTGGCCTCGGACAGATACCAGGCGCTCTCCTTCTGGCTGCTGAGGCGGATAGAATCCACCGCGTCCAGCTTGCAGAAATAGTCCATAGCCGCGCTGGCAACCAGATAGATGTGTTCCAACGGCTGCCGCAGGACTGTTACGTCCGCCGGAACACCTTCCGGGATCCGGCCGCCCTCCGGCACCACAAGAATGGTCTGGTCTGTGCCCACAGTGATTTTCCGATAGCCGGACGGTTCGTCATAAATGGCAAACTCCCGGGCGTATTGCAGCGGCCGGGGGCCGGAAAAGGTCAGGCTGTCCCAGCTGATCGCCTCAGCCTGAACAGACGGCTCCGTCCCGGCGGTCTGTTCCGGCCCGGCGGCACAGCCGCAAAGCAGCAGCGCCGCCAGGATCAGAGTAAGCAGTCTTTTCATTGCAGCGCTTCCAGGGTCGCGGAATCCAGAAGGATGGTATACTCAATCTCATGGGGCTCGCTCATGGCCACAGTGTCAGCGACAACGGGGATCTTCACGTCCAGGCAGGTCACGGGAATCTCAAAGGTGGAGCCGCCCTCGGTGGTGACAGGCTCGTACTTCACGCCATCCACGATCATATAGTCGTACTTGCTGCTGCTGAGGACAACGGTCGCCACGCCCTGACCATTGGTCACGGTCAGCTGTGTGGGATTGACCAGAGTAGTCTTGCCCGTGCCGCCTTCCAGGGTTCCACAGACGGCATAGCGGCCGTCCGCCAGATCAGAGACCGGGGTCACCTTGGGTTCCGGGTTGGAAACAGAAACCTTGTGGTCATACCAGACGCCCTTTTTGCCAATCAGGGCCAGGTCGAACTCCTGATCCAGATAGGGTACGGGGATGTCAAAGCCATAGACCGTCTCGGTCAGGCCGTCAGAATAGGTCACTTCATCCTCCGTGGGCTGCAGCAGCTCCGCCCCATCCTTCTTGGCGTCCTCCGCAATACCGGGGAACAGATTGACAATGGATCTGGATGCCAGGCTCACATGGATGGTCATTTCCCCGTCCTGAACGGTAAGCGTTCCCTTGCCGTCGCAGGTCTCGTTGGCATGGAACATGGAGCTGTCGGTATTGAATTCGGCGGTGTATACGCCGTCCTCCAGAGGGCAGACAGCTTCGGTGGTTTCAGGATCGGCGGCCTTCTCCGTAGTCTCGGCCTCGGTTTCCGCCACAGTCTCGGTGGTCTCCGGGGCGGCGGTGGTCTCGGCGGGAGCGGTCTGGCCACAGGCGGCCAGGGCCATCAGCAGCAGAGCTGCCAGCAAAAACGCGGTAATCTTTTTCATTTTCTTATCTCCTTTATATGGAATTCACCCAGGGGCATACGCCCCCGGGTGATCCCGGGTTTATGAAGTAGATTTAGTTAGCGGAATCCATAGCAGCCTGGGTGTGGGCAACATACAGCTGCTCCACAGCCTCAATACGGCCCAGGCCGGAGATCTGGCAGGTCACGTCCAGACCGGCAGCCTCGAACATGGTCTTCCAGGAATCGTCATCGGAACCCGCCATGTCGTTGTTGGCATGGTCACCGGCGACGACCATCAGAGGACGCAGGACAACCTTGGTGTAGCCGGCGGCCTTGACAGCCTCAATGACGTTCTCGCAGGCGGTCTCCTCGGGCTCGCCCTCAACGGTGCCGATGAAGACATTCTCGTAGCCCAGGTTCTGCATCTGGGTCTGCATCTGGCTGTAGGTCACCTTAGCGACGTGGGCAGTGCCATGGCCCATGAAGACAAAAGCGGTGCTGTCCTCAGCGGCCTTCTCGGTGCTCTCGTAGCCGGCCTCTTCCAGAGCGGCAGCGACAACAGCCTTGGCAACGGCTTCCTTGTCGGCATTGATGACGGTGGCATCGGAGCCGACCTCACCCAGCATGGGCTCGGCAACCACGATGGTCTCGATCTTGTCCTTGTACTCCTCCAGAGCCTCGCACATCTCGTCGTACTCAGCGCCGTGCATCAGGTGGGTGGGCTGCACAACCAGAGTCTTCACACCGTTGGCAACCGCACGGTCCAGAGCCTGTTCCATGTTATCGATCTTCTCGCCGTCACGGGCCTGGACGTGGTTGATGATGATCTGTGCGGTGAAGGCGCGGCGGACGGACCAGTCGGGGAAAGCCTCGGCCAGAGCATCCTCAATGCCCTTGATGTCTTCCACACGGCTGTCGTTGAAGGAAGTGCCGAAGGAGACGACCAGCAGCTCCTTCTCGCCGATCTCGTCCTGATTCCGGGGATCATCCAGAGAAGCATCGCCGGTATCGCGGCCGAAGTACTCGGGGCTGGCCTCTTCGCCCTCGACAAGCTCCTTCTGAGCATCGGTCAGGGCGTCCCAGGCAGCCTTGGCGGCCTCGCACTGGGCGTCGGTCTCGTCGTTGCGGGTCTGGACATAGATGGCGTCGATCAGAGCAGCAACCTCATCGGCAGCAACCTGGTCAATTTCCTCCTGAGACTGGGTAGCCTCAGTGGCAGCCTCGGTGGTAGCCTCGGTAGTGGCCTCCGTGGTGGCAGCCGCAGTGGTAGCAGTGGTGCTGTTGCCGCCGCAGGCAGCCATGGACAGAACCATGCAAACGCCCAGCAGCAGAGCAATCAGTTTTTTCATGGTGGATTACCTTCTTTTTCAAAATTTCCTCTGAATAAAATATAAAAGCGGCTGCATCTCCGCAGCCGCTCTTCCTGACAACATATATCCGCCCCGAAAACCCGGAAACGGGGCAAACACCAGCGGGAAGGTCGATTTGTAGACAGCAAATCGGAGATTCCACGCAAAGGCAGGTCTCCTGACTCGGTTCCCCGCGTTTCTGCCTTCCCAGTTTCCCAGTGGCATCCCGAAACGCTCCCCTTCACAGTGACTGTATCGCCCCGGACTTGCACCGGGTTCCCTTTTCACCGCCTTTCGGCGGCACCTTTGCGCTGCTTTTATATTCAATTCAGACAGGCGTATTATAGCATACCCTCCGATATTTGTCAACGCCGCCGGAATGATCCGGCGGCGTTTGCATTACAGCTCCTCCGGGATGAGCCAGAGCTTCTTGGCTGCGGTTTTTGCCTCGCTGCGGCGGCTGACGCCCAGCTTTTCCAGCACCCGGCTCACATGGGTCTTCACCGTGGGCAGCTTGATATCCATGATCCTGCAGATCTCCGCATTGCTCTTATCCGCGCAGAGCAGGTGCAGCACCCGCATTTCCGTAGCAGTCAAAGTCTCCTTTGGAGAAACGCGCGGCCGCAAATAGTCAGGATAGAAGCTGGCCTGGTTTCGGGTATCGGCCATAACATTTTTAAACCAATTGCTGTCCGGCTTCCAGTCCATCTCCTCCAACAGCGGCAGAATCGCTACGCCAAAGACGCTGACAGGCCGGACAAACCGGTAATTCTCCGCCTCTGTCAGCGCGCTTTGCAGGAAGCCGCGCCATCCTTCGTCCTTCGCCCGGTACAGTGCCATGGCACGCAGCAGATCTGCGGAAATGCCGTCCAAATGGCGGCCGCAGGCTTTGCAGAATGCGTCCAGGGGCGCAAGCGTCAAAAACACGTTTTCCGTTTGACCGGCAACAAGCTCTACCGCGGCCTGGGTCAGATACTGGTAGCGCTTCAGTGCGTCAAAATTCAACGGATCCTTCGGCGCTTTCTCCAGATACCACGCATCCGCCGCATCCAGATTCCCCATACGCAGGTCGATACGGCATAGAAAAGCGTCCAGATTGGGCAGATATCGGGTAAATCCCGCATCCTCAAAGCGCAGACGCAGTGTCTCCAGCGTCCTTTGGGCATCCCCCGCCCTTCCGGAAGTCACCTGGCTTCTGGCCAGCAGAGCCGTCAGCGCGAATTCTATTTCCGGTGTGCCGCTGCGCCGGATCTCACCCATACGCTGTACCAGATCCAGCATCCGGGCAGAAATATCCTCGCCCTTTTCATATTTGCTCTCCGCGACGGCGCATTCTGCCAGTCCCACACCGTTTTTTCCAAGGACCGTCTGCAGCGGGCCGCTCATGGTCTTATATATCAGGTCATCTTTCTTGCACCATTCGGAAAAGTCCTTGCCGCCGTTTACGATGCTGGGCAAGCCGCTGGTGGCAGAGAAGGTCTGCGGCGTTATCTCCTTCCGCTTGAGCATCTGAGCTACCCTGGGAAATATCTCTGTCAGTTCCTCCGTTTTCCGCTGGGGCAAGCTGATATCCAGCCTCACCAGACTGCCGCGTACCTGTTTCAGCACCGCGTCCTGGGGACTGAGGTTCTCGCCGAACGTCTTCAGCGCCTGATACCAGCGTTCAGAGTCGGCGTAGTCTCCGGACAGCGCACGGAGCATGCTCATACCCTGCATCAGGGCCGGGGACGCCAGAATCTCCTTTTCCGGAAGATTCCTGTAATATTTCTCCATTTCCCGGTAGTGGCTCATGCCGGGGAAATTCTCCACATTGCGAATCAGCAGCTCGGAGACCTTGGCATGATCCCATCCTTCTATATAGCAGTCAAGCGCACGGGGATAGTCCTCTTTCAGTTCGTAGTACATACCGCCGCGGATCAGAAGCGCCCGCTTCCACTCCGGCGAATACTCCCGGCCCATCTCCCACATCAGGAACATTCGAAACTGCGCCCAGAAACGAAAACGCAGGATATCATCATATTGCAGCATGCAGGTATTGCGCTGGACCCAATCCAGCATCTCAGCGGCGTCGTGACTGCCTGTCACCATACGGGCCAGCTCCAGATCGAAGTTTTCAAAAGGCGCCAGCTCCAGGATAAAGCGTCGGATTGGCGCATCCAGACGTCTATAGATTGCCGTCTCAAAATAGAGGAAGACCTCCTGAAAAGACTGCCCCACCACTTCCGGCGAAAAGGCCAGTCCCTGCTTCATTTTTCTGGCAGTGATCGCCACGCCCAGCGGAAAGCCCATGGACTTTTTCAGAATCTCACCAATGTCAGAATCCGCGTAGGGGACCTCCCAGCTTTCCATCATGCGGAAAATATCCTCGCGGTCGAAGAAAAAGGTCTTCGTATCCAGCACGGTCATCAGCCCCGTATACCGAAAGGCCATCATGCTTCCGTGGGGCGCTCCCCGGGACAGCAGCAGAAACCGCCGGTCCGGACAATCCCGGATCAGATTATACAGTTCCCTCCAGATTTGCTCGTCCTGAATTTCCTGAAAATCATCAATCAAAAGAATGCGCCAGTTCTCATTTCGGCTGGGCACGCTGAATTCCGGATCCTCCCCGGAAAGTTTCCGAACGTTTTTCCCCTTTACCAGCGCGTCGGCGATGCAGGTCTTTCCGCAACCACAGGGCGCGCTGAAAAACAGCACTCTGCCCTGTTTCATAAATCTGTCAAAGCTTTCCTGAATCGTCCTTCGGATAATCACCTGCTCCGTCATACGGCATACCTCCATTTTGGTCTGTTCTACACGAGGCTTACACAGGTATTCTATCAGTTTTTGGCAGGATTGTAAACCATTCCAAAGTATGATTTTTGAGCAGAAAATAATAATACCATTCAAAAGGGTATCATCTCTGGCAGGCCGCCCTTTTTTCTGCTCTTGTTGGCAAGCATGCTGTAATTTTTATGTAAACGCTGCGTAAATCTGTTTTTCGCTCTACAGAATGTCATATACCGTTTTCATTATCAGGTTTTTCCGCAATTACTCAGACGTATGATCCATTTTTGCCGTCAGGATAAAATCATCCTTGTCCTTTAATTCAATAAAACTATCGGTAAGGATGATGTCAAAGCCCCGGAAATTCGATCCTGCATCTCTGCCAAACACCTCCGCCCTCACCTGCAGTGTCACACCGTTGCATCTTCACCGACGCTACCGGAAGGGTTTGCCCATTCGGGAATCTTTGGCCCCTAAAACCCGGCTTTCTCCAGATTCCGCCTCATGACGGACACCCTTGCCTTTGGCTAAATCTTCCCGCTGCCGGGCGACTTTGGGACCTTCACCCTGGAGAACGTGCGCCCATCGGGCGCACGAAGATTGAGGCGGCCGCCGATTGGCAGCCGCCCCTATGATTTACTATACGGTTTCCACCTCGACCGTCACGCTCTTCATTCCGTCCGCGCTGACGGTAAGGCTTGTCTTCCCGGCCTGCTCGCCTGCCCGAAGGATCGCAAGTATTCTTCCCTCAAAGAAGCGATGCGTCAGGCTGTCATAGCGCTCCTCCGTGCAGGGATTGGCGGAACCGCATCCTGCCAATACCGCAGTGCCGTCCACCCGGACCGTAGCCGTACGGTCCGATGTCATATAAAGGATCCCATTTTCGTCCCGCAATTCAATTTCCACATAGCTCAGGTCATTGCTTCCGGCCCGAAGGATCCGCTTGTCTGCCCGTACGCTGAGCCGCGGTGTTCCGGCGGTACTCAGTTCATAGCGTCCGGCCTCCCGTCCGCCGATATAGGCCACCGCCAGCAGAGTTCCGGGTGCATATGTAACGTCCCAGCAGCAATAGAACTGATGGAAATCATTGCCCACCTTCTTTCTGCCAAGAGACGCTCCGTTCAGGAACAGCTCCACCTCTTCCGCGTCGGAATAGACCTCCACGGCAGTCGGCTTTCCCTCATAGCCCGGCCATGTCCAGCTGTTTATCGCGTCTGTGAAATTCCACCGGCTGATATAGAGCTCCTTGCCGAAGTTCTGCATCCGGTGGACGGCAATATAGGGAACATGCTCCCTTCCGCCCCAGATGATTTCCCGCCAATAGGACATGGGTCTGCGGAATCCGGTCAGGTCAAAATCGCCATCGGCAGACGCAAGCCATGGATAGTCCCCCATGAATGCGCCGCTGTCCTGGTCCTTGGGGGCAATTCGGCCGCAGCCCGCTTCTCCCAGATAGTCCATAGAGGTCCAGCAAAAATCTCCCAGCACATAGGAGTTGCGCTTTACAGTATCCCAGTTTTTGTCCAAGGCACCTGAGAACGTCTCGGAGCCAAAGAAAATCCACTCCGGATGCAGAGGATGTTCCCGCTCATAGCGTTCGTTGCTGTAGTTATAGCCGATCACGTCCAGCAGATCGCAGGACTCCTCCACATAGGGATCCAGCATGGGGCTGGAGGTAATCACGCTCATCATATCCGCCGCGCCGCCGGAGGTTCCGATAATATCGTTGACCCCGTTCTTAGCCTGATTCTCCATAATCTGCTTGAAATAGGGAATGCACGATACCATAACATTGATTCCGTTGGTAATAAAGCGGGTATGGTCCAGCGAACGGAACTTTTCCGCCAGCTTTCTTCCCCACTGCGCCCCCAAGGTCTCTCCGGTCTCAGGGATCTCATTGCCGATGGACCAGAAAATAATGCTGGGGTGGTTGTAATCCCGGCGCACCACGGCTTCCACATCCGCCTCCCAACTCTCCGGGAAGTACTCGGAATAGTCAAAGGCCGTTTTGTTCTGGGTCCAGATGTCCGTAAACTCGTGCATAACCAACATGCCGTACTTGTCGCAGGCATTCAGCAGAGCCGCGCTGGGAGGATTGTGGGCGGTTCGCAGCGCGTTGTAGCCCATGCTCTTGTGCAGCAGCACCCGGCGGGTCTCCGCGTCATCCACGCTGACCGCACCCAGCAGGCCATTGTCATGGTGCACGCATCCGCCCTTGAGCTTTACGCTTTGGCCGTTGATCCGCAGGCCGTGAACGCCGTCCAGCTGCAGCTTGCGGATACCGAAGGTGGTCTGGGCCGTATCCACGGCCTGCTCCGTCTCCCGATCGACCACCTGACAATCTACGCTGTAGAGGTTCGGCGTATCCACATTCCAAAGCGCGGGCTTTTCAAGATGGATGCGCTGGCGCACCGTCACACGGCCATTGCTGTCCACATAGAATCTTGCCTTACGCCCGGCCACCTCCCGGCCGCTTCCGTCATGCACTGTGAGCTTTACATAGCCCTCCCGGCTCCGCTGCCCCTCATTTTGCAGCTCGGCCTTGACCTCCAGCACTGCCAGCTCCCGGTCGCAGTCCAGTGTCGTCACATGCAGACCGTCCGGAGCCACATGCAGGTAGTCGCCGGTAAGGATCCAGGCATCCCGGTAGATACCCTGGCCGGAGTACCAGCGGGAATTCGGCAGATTGGTGCCGCGAATCGCCACCTGCAGGGTATTGGGGGCATCATAGCGCAGGTATCGGTCGATCCGCATACAGCAGGGGGTGTAACCATAGCGGAATTTTTGAACAAAGGCTCCGTTGATGAAAAACGTCGGGTTCATGTACACGCCGTCGAAGTAGAGATAATGCACCTTGTCTTTTTCTTCCGCAGGAATGACAAACTCCTTGACGTAGGCAATGTTCTCGCCCTTGAAAAATGCCATATCCACACCGGAGGGTGCATCCGCAGCCCGTTCCATTGTAATCATTGCGTCATGAGGAAGTGAAACATTTTCTTCTTTGCACTGGGCACCCCAGACACTGGACATGATAGAGCTCAGCCGATGCTTTACCACCCAATTCTTGTTAAAGCTCTGTTTTTGCATGAATTAACCTCCTGTTTTCAAAAAAACGGGGAACGCCAGGCGTCCCCCGTTGATAAAACGCAGCTTACCCTGCCCGCTCGGCGTTTGCCTGGGCGGCAAAAAGCCTGTCAGCCTTTCGTTTTGCCGGAAGCGTAGCATTTTCGGAAATCGCCATGATAACCAGCATGAACAATCCGGTAACAACATCCTTCCATGTGGATTCCAGTCCCACCGCCACAAAGCCGTTGGCCAGGATTTTCATGGTCAGAACGCCGCAGAACACCGCAATACTGGGATCGGACCAGCGTGCCAGCAGCATTCCCAGGAACACGCCCATAAAGCCGTCCATCATGACCGCCATGGAGCCCAACGCGGAAACATTCTGCACCTTACCCTGGGCAGACATATACAGCACCGCCGCAACGCCCAGGAAGAAGCCGCCCACAATAAAATTGGTGAATTTGATCTTGTCCAGATTCAATCCGGCAGCCAGAGCGACAGACTGGTTGGCGCCAATGGCACGGATATTGTGGCCATAGGGGGTCTTGTTATAGATGATATAGAACAGGACCATCACCAATGCCATGACCACGAAGCACCAGGGCTGACGGGCCAGGAACGCATCCTGCGTCGAGATCACCGCGCCGCCGGGGAAAAAGAACCGGGGCAGAGACTCGAAGAACAGCATCAGTCCCAGACTCAGCACCATACAAGGCACCCGCAGCCAGTTGTACAGCAGGCCCATAATGGCACTGCACGCCAGGCTCACCACAATAGCGAAGAAAACAAGTCCCGGCAGGCCCCAGCCAAGAAGATTGCTCAGTCCATTGCCCATGATGGCCGCGCAGGTGACAAAGGCGCCGGCGCTGAAATTCATCATACCGATGCTCATGCCCAAAAGAAGCGCGTAACAGATGATAGACGGCTGAATGGTCTGACGCAGAACGGTAATCATGGCGCGGGAATTAAACATACGGCCGCCGGAGAGGATTCCAAACAGCAGATATACCGCAACCGGAATGGCCAAAGTCTTGATAAGACCAACGACCTGCCCGGCGAATTTATTTTGATTCTTCAAGGTTGCACCCCCATTGGCCGCATGCCGCGGCAAATTTGTGAATTAGATTGGATTACTGCACCAGGTCGGCATGGCGGGCAATCACGTCCTCCAGAGAATACGCCTTGCACAGCTCAGTCATCTTTTCGGCGTTGAAGCTCTCGTCCACATAGTGGGTCATGTCCAGAATCTCCTGGGCCGTATAAGCGGGAACGGCGGAATCCAGATACTTGATGTAGTTGTTGTAATCCTCCAGGCTGGACAGGTTGATGTTGTTCAGGGTCAGGTTCACAGTGGGATCGGCAATGACGCGGGTGCCGTCCAGCAGGTAGTTGTACAGGACCGCGAAGCAGATCTGCTCACAGGCATAGTTGCCGCCGGCAATGTAGGAGAGGGAACCGTTTTCAAATGCGCGGCCGGTGCCCTCGGACACATCAATACCCGCCAGCTGGACCTGACCAACCAGGCCCTCGGACTCAATGGTATTGTAAATATTCGCCATCAGGCAGGTGCAGCCAACGCCGTCCAGCTCGGGATAGGTGGCCGCGGCGGTGGCAATGCCGTCCGCCCACTGGGTGTAGTCCCAGTTCTCCACAATGAGCTTCATATCGTCATGGGATGCAAATCCATCGGCGAAACCAGCGGCACGGGCATCGTGCTGTCCGGAGTAGCCACGGGACAGGCCGTCCCACATGACATTGCGGCAGCCGTCTGCGTACAGGGCCTCTGCCATCGCGTAGCCGGCGGCGTAGTCATCCACGACAACGCTGCCCAGATAATTCTCATAGCTCGCCATAGCCTTTGCCTGGGTCTCATCGGAGGGCATACCGCCGCAGACCACATAGGGCACGCCGGCCTTGTCAAACAGGGCAGCCCGGGCCTCGGAAGCCACGGTGCCGATGCAGCCGTCATAACCGCTGACCAGAGCAGCCTCAATGGCGGCCATGGCCTCGTCGCCGCTGCTGCCGGTCTCCAGGAATGTAAAGTCAATGTTCAGAGGCTCGGCAATATACTCCATGGAGGACTTGTACTGGGAGCCCAGCTTGTCTGTGAAGCTGTTGTACAGAACCAGAATGCGGAACTTCGGCAGTTCCTTATCGGTCTGAACGGTTGCCTTGTCGTAATTGGTGATAACACTTCCGTCCGCGGCAATGGAGGTACCCTTGCCGTCGGCCGCAGTGGCGGCCTGTGTTGTTTCCGCCGTGGACGTGGTGGAGCCGGAGGCGCCGCAGGCCGTAAGGGCCAGCAGCAGGGTCAGGGTCAGAATCAGAGCAATTATCTTTTTCATGATGTTCCTTCTTTCTCAGTTTCTTATTTTTGACAGCTTTCCGCTGTTTTGCGACTGAATCAGGTAACCAGTTTCCCCGCGCTGCGGTCATAGCTCAGGCCGATCATGATCACAAAGATCAGGCCCTTCACGCCGTTGACCAGACTGGGTTCCAACCCCCACATGGAAAGGCCGTTGGTCAAAAGAGTTGCCGTAATGGCACCGATCACGGCTGCCGGAAGGGTAGCCTTGTCGCCGCCGGACATTGGGAATCCGCCCAGAACCACCGCCAGCATAATGTTGAACTCAATGCCGCTTCCGGAGCCCATGGACACCGTGGAGTTCCGGAACAGCTGGAACACGCCGGCGATGCCCACGCACAGACCCAGAAGAACATAGGCCAGAAACTGCTGCTGAACGATTTTGATACCGGCCTGCTTAGCCGTATTCCGGTTGCCGCCGATGGCCTTGGCCCATTTGCCGATACGCGTGAAGTGGAACAGGTAAACGCCGATAGCGATCACCGCCACCTGCACAATTGCCTTGAACACGCCGTTTGTCATGATCGGCCAATTGCTGACGGGCACCACAATCTCCTGCTTGGCAACGCCGATGGTCAAAAGTCCCGCCAGCAGGGAGCGGACACACATGGAGCCGATGAACACCGGCACATGGAACACTACCGCAATGGTAGACACGACGCAGCAGGTGACAACAGGGATCAGGATCGTTACCAGCATTGCCAGCGGCATAGGCCACCCCTTGTGCAGCAGCAGGATCGCGCCGCACATCTGGGCAACGCCACAGGCGGAGCCGATAGAGAAGTCCATATTTCCCTGGGCATAAACGAATGCAGCGCCGGTGGCGATAATGCACATGGTAAAGCACTGCTCCACCATATTGCTTAAATTCTTGGGACTGATAAACAGACCGCCCGTTACAATGGTAAAGAAAACGAATAGAAATACCAGGCCCAGGTAGGGGACTACCCTGCCGATTGCCTGCTTTCTGGCGGCCTGCCGGTCCAGCTGTGCCTGGATCTGCAGGTTTTCCGCGCTTGTTCTGCTCAATGCCGCCATAGCTTTTCCTCCTCAGATAATGTACTCAATGATATCGTTTTCCTTCAGGTCCGCGCTGCGCTGGAATTCCTTTGCCAGCTTGCCGTCCTTGAAAATCAGCATTCTGTCGCTCATGCCGATGAGCTCCAGCAGCTCTTCGGAAATCATGATGATGCCCTTTCCCTGCCGCTTCAGCTCCATGATCAGCTTGTACATATCCGCCTTGACACCGACGTCAATGCCGCGGGTAGGACAATCCAGAATGAATACATCACTGTCCGTGCCCAACCATTTGGAGAAAACAACCTTCTGCTTGTTGCCGCCGGAGAGTTCCTTCACCAGCTGATTGCCGTTGCGGCACTTGATGCTCATGACCTTGATTTGTGTATCAGACAGTGTTTTCTCTTTTTTCGGCGAGACAAACCCCAACGCGCCGGTCAGCTGGCGCATGGCCGGCATTACGATGTTGTTTTTGATGCTGGCCTGCAAAACGATGGACTCCTTGTCCCGGTCCTTGGAAACATAAGCCATGCCGTTGTCCACCGCTGTGTCCGGAGAGGAAATGCTGATTTCTTTCCCGTCCTTGTACAGTGTCACACTGCCGGTCAGCGTCTTTTCCAAACCGAACAGCAGCCGTCCAAGCTCATGCATACCGCAGTTGGACAGGCCGCCGAAGCCCAGAATTTCTCCTCTGTGCAGCGTCACATCGACGTTTTTGAAGTACGGCCGCAGGGTCACATGCTCTGCCTTCAGCAGGACCTCTTCCCCGTGGCTGCCGTCAAAGTCCGGGCGATAATAATCTCCCTGGAGTTCACGGCCAATCATCAGCGAGCGCATTTTTTCGATGGACATATTCTCCCGGTCCAACGTATCGATAATCAGGCCGTCCCGAAGCACAGTGATGGTATTGCAGCGTTCCATAAGCTCGTCCAGGTCATGGGAGATGAACAACACGGCTTTGTTTTCCTGTTGCATCCGCTCAATCAGCGCGTAAATCAGCTTGCGCCCCTTGGTTGCCAGAGCCGTGGTCGTTTCATCGATGATGAGAATTTCCGGCTTGCAAACCATGGCCCGGGCGATCTCCACAATCTTGCGGTCCTCGAAATTCAGCTGCTCGATGTTCATCCGACCCTTGATTTCCGGCACACCGATGTCCGCCAGGATTCTGTCCGCCTCGTCATAGATGCTTTTCCAGTCCAGAAAGCCGCCCTTCGTATACTGTTCCAACCGGCCCGCGAAAATGTTGGAGGCCACGTCCAGTCTTGGGAATGTCGCCGCTTCCTGGACGATCATTGCCACGCCATGGTTCTGGGCGTCCACCATGCTTTTGGGCTCGTACTTCTGTCCATGCAGCTCCAGCTCACCGCTGTCCTTTTCCAAGGCGCCTGCCACAATGGAGCAGAATGTGGATTTGCCGGAACCGTTCTCGCCGATCAGGCCACGGATTTCTCCCTTTCTTACCTCCACATCCACATCGATCAGCGCCCGGGTGGGACCGAATGCCTTACACACCTTATGTGCCGCCAGGATCAATTCTCTCTCCATGATGGTCCTCCATTTCTTCTTTGGACTTCAGAAAATATATGGTAATTTCGCATTATTTCGTTATTTCTTTTGCTCTGTTTCTTATTGTATTCTAACAAACCATATACAAATATACAATGACCCTGTGCGGATAGTTCTCTTTTTTCAGTATCCTTTTTCGTTTTATTTAACCATTTTGCATAGATTATTTCATGAATTTTGTGCATTTTAACCATTTCCAATGCACGATCATATCGCCGCCAAAAATAAAAAGCGCCGCAAACGCGGCGCTCAGGCTTTTGAAGTATGCTCTTTTCGGTATTCCATCGGGCTCTGACCAAAACGGTTTCGGAAGACCCTGTAAAAATAGGTTTTATTCTGGTATCCACACTTGTCAATGATCTCCCCTATGGACACCTCTGAATTAATCAGCAGCCAGGCCGCATAATCCAGCCGCCGGGAAATGCAATATTCCGTAAAGGAAAGACCCGTGCTTTTGCGTACCAGCTTATTCAGATAGTTGCAGCTGTAATGCAGTTCCCGTTCCATACTTTCCGGCTCCACCTGCCAGAAATGATCCTCCAGATACTTGTTCAGCATACGCAGGATCTTTGCCTCGCCCTTTTCCTCCTCAACATAGAAGTGGGACAGGTATTCCGGCGTTGTTCCCAAACTGTGCAGCAGTCTGGTGAGAAGGCCATATATGATATACCTGCTGCCCGGGCGTCCTCCCAGCTTTTCCCGGAAGATCCATACCAGCAGCTGCCGCAGCTGCGCGTTTCCCCGGTGCTCCAGATAAATATATCGGAAATCATCGGGCCGCTTTCGCCCATGGGCTGAGAAAAAATGCTCCATTTCCGGCTGCAAACATCCATCCCTGATGATGGCATCCACAATTGTTCTGGGCAGCTGCAAATACTGCACCACGGATTCGTCGTCCACATACTCGGCGTGGACGGTATTCAGATCCAGCAGCAGCATATCGTCCCGGCACAGCGTCAGTTCCTGGTCCGCAATACGGTGCTTCAGCTTGCCGGATAGCACATACACCAGTTCATAATAGTCATGCCGATGGGGATACATCACCTGCGGCGTGGACAGCACCATACCCGCGTGATGGAGCTGTTCGCCTACAATGGTATAGTAGTCATATGTAAATCCGTCCCCTTGTCGTTGGATCCTGCTCAAATTGACCCCGAATTCCAGGCAATAGGACACAAAATAATCCATTTCCTCCCGAAGCGCATCCAGCTTCATATCCGTAATGTACTCCAGGACCGTTCGTCCAAGGACCATATCGTGTTCCCGAAACCCGCTTTCAAGCAGCTCCCGGTAAACCTCTTCCAACTCTGTATCCTGCTCCAACTCCATGAACGCCTCCATCGTTTCCCTACAGCACGATCATACTGTAGACGGACAGCTCTTTCGTATCCCATCGGAAGTCCATACCGCAGCGTTTGCACAGCTCCGCCACGTCCACACAGTAGGCGGACATGCAGCTGAACCGCAGGTCCGGGTACAGGCAGTCCTCCCCCGCCCTCATCCGGCAAGGCGAACACAGGCAGCAGCAGCTGCCGCCGACACACAGGCCGTGCAAAGTCTCATTCAACCGAAGCATTGCGCGGTTGTGGGACAGTTTCGCATCCTTAATGGTCTTGGCATCCTCATAGCTGTCAATAGGCCACTGGGTCCTCAGCACCAGGGCAGTCTTTCCGGCATAAATCTTCGCCGCCATTTCGTCCACTGTGCCGCATGTGGGCGGGCAGGAATAGTTTGCGTTATACTGGCCGCAGCGGTTTTCCTCGCAGAAAGCACGGAATTTTCCGTCCACAGGCACCTTGGAAGCAGGCAGCACCGCCGCTTCAAACCCGGCATTCCGGGCAAGATCCAGAAGTTCGTTGTTTTGCATATGTTGTTCCCCCTATTTATCCATTCTTCTTGTAGAACCACATTCCCACGCCGTCTGCCAGTACCCAGCCGATGGGGATGGCCAGCCAGATGGCGGTGACGCCCAGAGGAGTTCTGGGAGCCAGAGCGTAAGCAAGCAGAACCCGGGTGCCGAGAGAAATCACCGTCAGCACCAGAGAAATCTGCGGCCTGCGGACGCCCCGGAAGTAGCCGTACCAGAGGAACAGCACGCCGATGCCCACATAAGCCGCGCCCTCAATGCGCAGATACCGCGCCCCCTGGGCAATGACCTCTGCCTCCCCGGCGTCCACAAAGCACCCCATAAGTCTCGGCGCCAGCAGGAAAATGCCGCAGGAAATCAGAGCGCAGAATGCGGCGGACAGCAGGAAGGACAGCCTTGTGCCCTTGCGGATTCGCTCATGCTCTCCCGCCCCAAAATTCTGGGAGACGAACAGGGAATAGGCGTTGCCAAACTCCTGAGCCGGCATATATGCCAGGGTATCAATCTTCACCGCCGCGGCGAAGGCTGCCATGATTACTGTGCCGAAGCTGTTCACCAGCCCCTGAATCATGAGGATGCCGAAATTCATGACGGACTGCTGGATGCCTGTAGCCACATCGTTTCTGACGATCTGTCCAAAACGCTCCCAGTCCCAGTTTTCCCCGCCCCGGCGCAGCTGGGGCAGCTTCGCGAAGCTGTAGGCCATAATACCCAGACCGGAAACCGCCTGGGAGATCACCGTGGCCCAGGCTGCCCCGGCAACGCCCATGGACAGGCCCATGACGAACCAGATATCCAGAACGATGTTCAGCACCGCCGACGCTGCCAGAAACAGCAGCGCCGCCAGAGAATTGCCCATAGACCGCAGCAGATAGGCGAAGAAGTTATAGAGAAACACAAAGAAAATACCCACAAACACCGCGGAAACGTACTCCCGCATGAGGGGCATCAGCTCCGGCGGCGTCTGCAGCAGCCGCAGTATGGGGTCCATGCAGGGATAGATCACAGCATAGATCAGCACGGACACGCCAAAAATAAACCAGAAGGATAGCTTCACATCCTGCCGGAACCGGGACTGCTCCCCCGCGCCGTAGTCCTCGGAGAAAAAGGCGCCGCTGCCCATGCACAGTCCGATTAAAATGGAGGTCAAAAAGGTCATCAGCGTATAGGCTGATCCCACAGCCGCCAGGGCCCCGGCTCCGATGCCTCGGCCCACCACCAGCGTGTCCACCAGATTATAAACCTGCTGCAGCATATTGCCCGCAATCATAGGCAGGCTGAAGCGCACCAGACGGCCAAGGATCGGCCCCCGGGTCAGATTTACTTCCCGCATAGCCTCTTCTCCTTACGCCGCCCAGTTATCCCCGGTGGCGTAGTCGATCTCCACCCCGGGCTGGACGTTATAGCAGTAGACATTGAAGCAAATACCTTCTCCGTTGTCCTCCACGGACCATGCCTCCATCAACACGCCCCGGGCTACCAGATCTGTGCCGTCAAATATGGGTGTCACCCGGTAAAGCACATGGTTGTCCGTTTCTTTTACATAGTCCGCCACCATGTTTTCAAAGGGCAGCATACCTGTGACGTTCAAGTACCGGGTGCCGGTGATCAGATTCTGCTTGTTGGCGTTCTCCGCAGCCAGCTGATAGCCGATGAGGTGACAACGGTTATACAGGTTTTGCCCATCTACAAAGTCATACTTGGATGTATGCCAGCCTGTGGGCTTCACCGAGCCGATATTCCCCCGCTTCTCTGTGGGCATCAGGTCCTGACCTACATTGGCTTCCGCCGCGCCGCAGCGGCCCAGACTGTCCAAAGGCGAATAGGTTTCATAGGAAATTGTTGTATAGTCCGCTTCCGTAAAGAAGGGCTGATTGCCGTTGACGGCAACATAGGCCTCACCGGAGTACGCCGGGATGTCGTCCAGAGAAATAATCTGCTCGCTGCCGAAGTAGAATCGGTAAAGTGCGGTCAGTCCCAACAGCACTGCCAGAAACAGTATCTGGGGCAGCGTATATTTTTTCTTTGCGGTCTTTGCCATGGTTATTCTCCTCTATCGTAAAGACGCTCCGTAATCAGTGGGTGGGAGAAGCCTTCAAAATCTGTTTCCGCTGTCAATCTCCAACGGTCTTCTCCACCGGGGAAAACAAATTTTTCATCCGACGGATAGTCACGGTTCCAGAAATAGAGCACCAGTCCTTCCGGCTCCGCCTCCGGCGCGGGCAGCTCCCAAAAGCAGTATCCGCCCTCCGGCACCTGAGACATATCCGGGACAATGTGCAGCGCCGCCTCCGGGAACTCCCGGAACAGCCCCCCGCTGCTCTCTGCCAGCCAGAGTTCATTCCCCGCCCGCTCCAGAATTCGTCCGCACACCGCCCTGTCCCGGCTGCACCGACGATGGTTGAACAGCAGCCCCAGAGCGTTTTCCACACAGGAAATCAGGATCATGCCGTTTCCTCCAATAAAAACGTATTTTTGGATATTTTAGCATATCCAACCTGCAATTGCAAGCGCGCGGAAGGGCTTCCCCGCCCCGGGGCGCAATGGGTTAAACGGAGCGTCTTTTCTTTGATCCTTCTGAAATAATACTTTGAATTCGCTCAAAAGTGTGATATAGTATGCTCTGAGGTGAACTGTCCCATGGAAAATGAAACGGAAGAAAAGGGCTATGTTCCCCGCCCTGCCTGGCAGGTCTGGGCGGCGCGGGTCGGCGTGGTGCTTGCCATTGGCTTTGTGATCTATCAGCTCATAACCATCGCCGGAGGTGGGCTGTAATGCGTATTCTGGGCATCGACCCGGGCTATGGCATTACGGGCTTCGGCATCATTGAAGCCCAGCGGGGCGTGTGCCGCCTGCTGCGCTGCGGCGCCATCACCACGCCCCCCAATACGGACTTCAATTGGCGCCTGGGAGAAATCTACAACAATATGACAGAGCTCATGCAGCTGGCCCGGGCCGACGCTGTGGCCATCGAAGAACTGTTCTTCGGCAACAACGTAACCACCGGCATCAAGGTCGCCCAGGCCAGAGGGGTTATTCTTCTGGCTGTCCAGCAGGCGGGTGTCCCGGTTTATGAATATAAACCCATGCAGGTCAAGCAAGCCGTGGTTGGCTACGGCAACGCCTCCAAGCATCAGGTCATGGACATGACCAAGCGGATTCTGAATCTGCCCGCCGTGCCCAAGCCCGACGATGCCGCCGACGCCGTGGCAATTGCCCTGTGCCACGCCCGTTCCAGCACGTCCCTGCTGGCGCTGGCACAAAAATAAAAAAGGCTTCCCCCAAGGGAAGGCATAAAAACAAGGAGATTTTTTATGCTGTATTATGTTTCCGGTCCCGTGACCGTTCTGGAGCCGGGGCTGGCGGTCATTGACTGCGGCGGCGTGGGCTATGGCTGCCGGGTCACCGCCTATACCGCCGCCCAGCTGAAATTGAATACCCCCACCAAACTCTATATCACGGAGTCTATCAAGGAGGACGCCTACGATCTCTACGGCTTCGCCACGCGGGAAGAGCAGCGGTGCTATGAGCTCTTAACCGCCGTCAACGGCGTTGGCCCCAAGGCTGCGCTGGCGATCCTTTCTTCCGGCGGCCCCCAGAACTTTACTTTGGCGGTCATGACCGGGGACGAAAAAATGCTCACCGCCGCCCAGGGCGTGGGCAAGAAAATCGCCCAGCGAATTATTCTGGAATTGAAAGATAAAATCGGCGGATCCCACATGGAACTGGACTTCTCCGGTGGTCCTGCCGCGGCCCCTGCTCAGCAGAACAGTCATATTGGTCTGGCAACTGCGGCCCTGCAGGAGCTGGGTTACTCCCCCGCCGAAATATCCGTGGCCCTCAAGGGGGCCGACCCCAATGCTTCTACGGAAGATCTGATCCGTCACGCTCTGCGGGCCATGGTCATGAAGGGATAACAGGAGGTAACGCAAATGAGTCTGGAATTTTCCCAGGAGACGGAAGCCCCGCTGGTGCTGCCCACCTATACCCCCCAGGACGCCGCGGAGATCGGTCTGCGGCCCAAGCTGCTCTCCGACTATACCGGCCAGGAGAAGGCAAAAGGGAACCTGTCCATTTACATTGAAGCCGCCCGGCGGCGTAATGAGCCGCTGGATCATGTGCTGCTCTATGGCCCTCCGGGCCTGGGCAAGACCACGCTGGCCGGGGTCATTGCCAACGAGATGGGGGCGGGCATCCGCATTACTTCCGGCCCCGCTATTGAAAAGCCCGGAGATCTGGCGGCGCTGCTGACCAACCTGAACGCCGGAGATATTCTCTTCATTGACGAGATTCACCGTCTGAACCGGGTAGTTGAGGAGATTCTCTACCCCGCCATGGAGGACTTTGCCATCGATATCATCGTGGGCAAGGGCCCCAGCGCCAACTCCATCCGCCTGGATCTGCCGAAATTTACCCTTGTAGGCGCTACCACCCGGGCGGGTCAGCTCTCCGCCCCCCTGCGGGATCGCTTCGGCGTCTCTCTGCGCCTGGAGCTGTACACCCCCGAAGAACTGGCCGCCATCGTCACCCGTTCCGCAACGATTCTGGGAATGCCCATTGAGCCGGAGGGCGCTATGGAAATCGCCTCCCGAAGCCGGGGCACACCGCGAATCGCCAACCGTTTCCTGCGGCGGGTCCGGGACTTCGCCCAGGTCATGGGTGACGGCACCATTACCAAAGAGGCCGCCGACCTTGCCCTGCGGCGTCTGGAGGTGGATAAGCTGGGCCTGGACGCCATCGACCGGCGGATGCTCACCGCCATCATCCAGAACTACGGCGGAGGACCTGTGGGTCTGGAAACACTGGCTGCCACCATCGGCGAGGAGGCTGTGACGCTGGAAGACGTGTATGAGCCTTATCTCATGCAGCTGGGCTTCCTGACAAGAACCCCCCGGGGCCGCTGCGTCACTTCCCTGGCCTACGACCATCTGCACATTCCCTACCAGGGCCAGACACAGTTTTCCATATAAAGTCTATCTTATCTTTATCCTTTTCACCAAAAACTTTGTTCAAGACTTGGAAGTATTGCATAAATCTCAAATAATTGGAGAAATATCTTTCATAGAGGATTGACAAATCCACTTGGATTGTGTATAATCCAACATGCGGTCAAAGAGCACCGCGCATTTTATTCACCCTGCGTTACAACCATTTCCTGGTAGATTTTCACGGGGCAAAAAACCGAAGAGAGGTATTTTCCAATGTACGAAGACAAGACTTTAGTTTGCAAAGATTGCGGCAAGGAGTTCGTGTTCACCGCCGGTGAGCAGGAGTTCTACGCAGAGCGCGGCTTCCAGAATGAGCCCCAGCGCTGCAAGGCCTGCCGTGATGCTCGCAAGAACAATGCCCGTGGCCCCCGTGAGTTCTTCACCGCTACTTGCGCACGCTGCGGCGGCGAGGCCAAGGTGCCCTTCCAGCCCAAGTCCGACCGTCCCGTGTTCTGCAGCGAGTGCTTCGCTCAGATGCGTGCCAACGGCTAATAGAGCGTCTTCAAAAAACAGGAGAAGCGATTGCTTCTCCTGTTTTTTTATGTCTCCACCTCAAATTCGCATATCCGGAAGAATGGGATTTCCCGGCCGTCTGTCAGCACCAGACCGCCTTGGTACAGGTCGATTTTCTTCAGATTTCCAGTGACTGTCTCAAACCGGCCGCCCTCCTTCCGGGCGTCCTCGTAGAAAACGGTCATGGTAACTTCCGGCTGTGTATCGATTTTGACCGCGGCCAGCTTCAGCTGCCGGTTCAGCTCCTCCAGGCTTTCCTCCGTCAGGAAAACCGGGCGCTGGGTCAGGCGGGCGGTCTCGGTCAGCACATCGTCGTAGCCCGTCAGCGCCGCAAAAGGGGCAAACTGGGCGGCCCGGTCTTCTATGGACATCCGGGGCCGACTGGTCGGCCGGGGCCAGTGGGTATTCAGAATATCATCATAAAGTCCCATAGCGTCCCCCTATGCCTTATGTCCGCCGATCTGGCTGTTGCGTTCCCGGGCGGTGGCACCTTCTTCCAGGTTCATGCCCCGGAAAATAGCATTCTTCCCGAATTTCTTTTTGATCTCCAGCATGGCCTGAAGCCGGGCCTGTTCCCGTTCCATATCCTTCTGCTGCTCCTGTTTTTCCACAGGGTCTGTGAAAAAGTCCAGCTGTTCCGTCCGGGCCAGTCCGGCCTCCTCCTTGGGATACAGGTCCGCAGTCAAAGTCAGCCGCCGCTGTAAAAGCGCCGCGTCCACGATGCTGTCGTAGAGCGTCATGAATGCCTGACTGATCTGCTTTTGGGAGGCGCACTTTTCCGGCAGATTGATGGTCCCGTGGGCACTTTTGGGAATCCGGCGGCCATAGCGGTCCATGACCACCGGCCCGGTGTAGTGAATCTCCGGCTGTTCCAGACTTTCCCGGTCGTAGCCAAGGGTCAGGGTCAGCTTTTGGGTGACCAGGCCCTTGGCCACCAGATCCATGGCCAGCTGATCCGCCATCTCCCGGACCACCAGCCGGGCCTTATCGCTTTTGTAGGGATACTGCAGCACCTGTCCGGAGCTGACGCTGCGGTTTTCCGGGCGGTATGCCTTGATCTTGTCGATGGTGCAGGGCTCGTAGCCCCAGGCGTGGTCGATGAGCAGCTCGGCATTGACGCCGAAGAGTTTATACAGACTCTCTTCCCCGAAGGGCCCCGGGTCCAGAGAGACCCGGGCAATGTCGCCCATGGTGCGGACGCCCCGTCGCTCCAGCTTTTTTGAAATGCCCGGCCCCACCCGCCAGAAGTCCGTCAACGGCCGATGGTCCCACAGCTCCCGGCGGTAGCTCATTTCGTCCAGACAGGCGATCCGGGCCCCCTGGGCGTCCGGTGGGATCTTCTTGGCCATGATATCCATAGCGATCTTGCACAGGTACAGATTGGTCCCCACACCGGCGGTAGCCGTAATGCCCGTCTCGTCCATGACGGCCTGCATGAGCATTTTCGCAAAGCCTCTGGCGTCCACGCCATAGAGCTTCAGATAGGCCGTGGCGTCAATGAAAACCTCGTCAATGGAATAGGGGTGGATGTCCTCCGGGGCCACATAGCGCAGATAGACGCTGTAAATCCGAGCGCTGCACTCCATATAGTGGGCCATCCGGGGCTTCGCCACATGGTAGCCCAGCTTCCAATCCGGGTGGGTTGCCAGATCTTTGCTGTCCAGTGCCTCCCCGGTGAATTCCCGGACGCGGTTCTGAGCCTTACGCAGGGCGTTTACCTCCGTCACGCGCTGCACGACTTCAAAAAGACGGGCCCGGCCTGAAATGCCGTGGGCCTTCAGCGCCGGGGACACCGCCAGACAGATGGTTTTCTCCGTCCGGGAGGCGTCGGCCACCACGAGATGGGTAGTCATAGGATCCAATCCCCGCTCCACGCACTCCACGGAGGCGTAGAAAGATTTCAGATCAATGGCAATATACTGCCGCGGCACGGAAAACACCCCCTTTATTCTGCGCTTTTGTATATTATAGAACATATGTTTTCGCCTGTCAATACATTGACGGCCCCGCTTTTCCCTGTTATAATGTTCACAAAGAAAGGAGGCTATGCAATGGCCAAGTACGTATGCCCCAGCTGCGGCGCGCCCTTCGATGGGAAAAAGTGCCGGAACTGCGCCTATGAGAGCTTCTCAGAGGAGATCGTCCACAATCTTCACGTCCATAAAGGGGAACCTCTGGTCATCAAGGACACGACCCGGAAACAGGTACCCTACAAGGATCCCTTCTCCTGTCCGGAGCCCCGCAGGGAAACGAAAAAGTCTGCCAAAATCACCGGCCTGCCCAAAGCCCTGCTGATTATTTTCCTGATCATCTTTCTGATGAATGTTCTGACATGGCTGTTTGCGGCCATTGGAGACCACGCCGATTGGCCGGAACCGGAGCCCTCCGCAGAATCCGTTTCCCTGCCGCTGAACGGGAAAACCCTTTTTGATGACAATAGATTCACCATTATTGCCCAGTGGCAGGACGGCAAAAGCGACAGTACCTATATTCCTGTCTACATCATCAACCATACAGACAAATCGTACAATTTCTCTTCGAAAAATGTCACCGTAAACGGCTTCTGCCTGGACGATTTCAGCGGTCTCTATGCCCAGGTCCAGCCGGGGGAGACTTTGGAGTCCGGCCTGCACTTCAGTGACCAGGGCTTACAGCTGGCCAATATTGCACAGATCCAGCAGATCTCTTTTTCCCTGGAGGCCACAGCCTTCGGCAAGGACTACAGCGTTGCTGATTTCCTTGATCTGGGAACCTTCACCCTCCGGGGCAACGCCGCGGCGGACTATATTCAGTCCGATATGCCCGGCGGCCAAATGCTCTATTCCGATGAAACGCTGACCCTCTCCTATGTAGCGCTCTGGGCCAATGACTACGACGAAAAGCTGGAGGATATGGAGTTGGTCTTCTGCGTGGAAAACAGCAGCGGAAACGATCTTTCCATCTTTGATGAACAGATTCAGGTAAACGGCGAGGCCTGCGACGTCTCCCTCTGGGCCAGCGTCCCCGCCAATTCCAAAACACTGTTCACCGCCTACCTCTACGGCATCGATCTGGACCGGCCGGAGGATATAGCGTCCTTCATTATGGATCTCAACGTCTGCCCGGAAGACGGGGATGGCTATCTGATTGAGAACATCTCTGTGCCAGTAAACGAATAATGCCTTCCAGCGCCCGGTGTGCAAACCGTCACGCCGGGCGCTGCCGTAAATGCTCCGAATGTGACCATTCAGCTGCTTCATTACCGATGCCAATGGCGACATGGGCTCTACCCGGACCGCAACGGTCAGACTGGATGTCCGTGACTGGACCATGGAGTATGAGGCTGGCGGCCTGCGTACCAAGCGTTCCAGCGCCGAGAAAACCTACAACTATATCTACAACGGCAATCAGCTGGTGCGGATGACTGTAGGTGATGACATCCTCGACTTCACCTATGATGCCAACGGCGCGCCCCTCACGCTGATCCACAACGGGACCATCTACTACTACATCACCAACCTGCAGGGCGATGTAATAAGCCTCGAAACCACCGACGGTATGCAGGGCGCGCACTACTATTACGATGCCTGGGGCAAGATCCTCGCATCGACCGGCGAGCTTGCGGAGCTGAATCCTCTGCGGTATCGTGGCTATGTGTACGACCAGGAGACAGGGTTCTATTATCTGCAGAGCCGGTATTATGATCCGACTGTCGGCAGATTTATCAACGCAGATGATATTTCCAATCTGGGTGCGGAACCGACACTGCTTACACTGAATCAGTTTGCGTACTGCGCAAACAATCCAGTCAACCGGTATGACCTTGACGGAAACGCATCTCTGCCTAACTGGGCAAAAGTTGCGATTGGCGTTGGCATTATAGCTGCTGCGGCTGCTATAACTGTGGCCACCGGTGGTGCAGCGGCAGGAACGCTGCTGGCAGCCGTGAATTGTGCGGCCCATGGTGCCATGGTCGGAGCCATGACGCAGGGCGCAATTGGTGCTGTAACAGGCGCAGTTTCTGGCGCTGTAGCGCACAGGCTGAAAACCGGAAGCTGGAGTGGTGCCGAGCAAGCCGCAATTAACGGTGCGGCGACCGGCTTCATGACTGGAACGATTACCGGTGCGATAACAGGTGCGGTAACATCTCCCTATTGCTTTGTAGCCGGAACCACTGTTTTGACCGCCGCAGGGGCAGTGGCCATTGAACAGATTCAAGCTGGCGACCAGGTATGGGCATGGGATGAAGAAACCGGTACAGTTGGCATTAAAAAGGTTGTCGAGACCTATGTCAACGAAACAGATGAGCTGGTCCATGTTTTCGTGAACCAGGAGGAAATTGTAGCAACACCCAGGCATCCGTTCTACTCTCCCGTCAAGGGGTGGACAGAAGCAGCACAGCTCCGTGCCGGCGACATACTGGTTCTGGTCAACGGCGAGTATGTAGTTGTTGAGAAGATTCAGCACGAAATACTCGAAGCGCCAGTCGCTGTCTACAATTTCCATGTTGAGGATTACCATACATACTTTGTAGCAAGTTCGGGCATTCTGGTCCACAATGTATGTACAACTCAGAATAACCCTGGTGCCACTGGGCAAGCACACCATCCAATTTCGCGGAAGATTGAACGGGCTGCGCGGAGAAATCCAAATTTACAAGGTCAGGTCACGCGCGATGGATGGGGTACAGTTCAAGCCACAGGACTTAAAGATCACCTGGGTTACCAAAGATGGCATAGAGACCTTGATGCGGAAATAATTAATTGGATAGAAGGAAACAAAACAGCAGGACTAAGCGATTTTATAAAATTTATGAACAAGAAGTACGCGGCCGATGGAATGCGGGCTAGATTTGGCTCGGTACTGTTTAGATAATGGTTCTGTAGGGCAAAAAGCAGGAGGTATACTTATGGAGCGAGAATTGTATATTGCAACCTATCCCAAGGAAGCAAAATACGCTGAAGCTTTTACACCAGACGACGTAGAGTACGATGATAACATAGCGGAGCTGTGTCCTTTGTGTGGAAGGCGGGTTTCTGGCAGTTATTGGGTGCGGCCCCGTGAGGTGGTTCTAACCAGTCGCAGGGTACCAGACTTTCTGTATTGCTATGGTGGTAGTGAGGCCCCCTTTCTGATTTCAGAACGTGCACTGACAGTGATCCGCAAGGAAAGACTCGTTGGCATCAAAGATGCACAGGAAATCGAGTATGTCCGCTTCCAGCGAAAGGCAAAGAAAGAAGTCCCCATTCCTAAGTATTACAGTATCGAATTGGTACGAAGCAAAATGACAATTGATCATAAGAAATCAGTGATTGACTATGGAGATTGTCGAGAAGGAGGAGCCTATTCTAAGGCCTGCCCATTGTGCCGTCCGGTGCCTGGAACCTATGATTTTCTTCGGCATCTGGAATTTCATATGGAGCAGTATGAAGGTTACGATATTTTCTTCACCTATGAATTGTGTGCCACAACATTCCTTTCCAGGCGCTTTGTGGATGTCTGCCGAAAAAATGGGCTGACAAATCTGCATTTCACGCCTGCCGCAAAATTTGGTGCAAAGGAAGCCGATGATGAAGATGATATGGTGAGTTGCTGAGTACACCGTCATTGATGAATTGGCTGACTGCTTTCTGGTAATATTTCAACACTGGAATAGGGGCTGATTGTTAGAATGAAGGAGGGCTACAACTTTAACGGCTGTAGCCCTCCAAGTTCACCTATGATGACCGGGGAGAGCTCCTGACGGAGAACGGCACAGTCAGCGGCTTTGCGGAAGCACCATATTCCTACAGCAACGCATACCAATACGATTCCGTTGGCAATATCAAGTCCTTCTCTGACGGAACAACTACCCACACCTACGCATACGAAGATGCCGATTGGAAGGACCTGCTGACCTCGTATGACGGCCAGAGCATTACCTATGACAGCAACGGCAATCCTACCAGCTACTTCAACGGCAATCGTTGGACCTTTGGCTGGGAGAATGGCCGTCAGCTGACGACCCTTTCCAAGCAGGCCCCTGTTATCATCACGACCCAGCCCGAAAACTTCTTCGGCACCGCCGGCAGCACCGCCACCTTCACCGTGAAGGCGGAAGGCGACCGGGTGACTTACCAGTGGCAGCGCAGTAAGGACGAAGGCAAGACCTGGACGGACATCAGCGGTGAAACCTCTGAAACCCTCAATGTGACCATCCAGAGCAGTGACTTCGGCAGCCAGTACCGTTGTATCGCCAAGGACTTCATGGGTCACGTTGCCACCTCTCAGGCTGGCAAGCTGGCTTCCTCCATTGCCGGTCAAAGCGCGTGGGATCCTGAGTACACCATCATCAACGAACCGGACGATTACTACGGACGGCCTGGCGATATTGCCACCTTTATTGTAGAGGCTGAGGGCGAAAACCTGTCCTACCAGTGGCTGTATCAGGCCCCCGGTACGGACGAACTGGTTTATTGCACCAGCAGTGACGCAACCACCAATACTATCCGGGTAGAGATGACCGCGGAGAGTGACGGTGCCCAATACTGCTGCTTCATTACCGATGCCAATGGCGACATGGGCTCCACCCGGACCGCAACGGTCAGACTGGATGTCCGCGACTGGACCATGGAGTATGAGGCTGGCGGCCTGCGCACCAAGCGTTCCAGTGCTGAGAAGACCTACAACTACACCTACAACGGCAATCAGCTGGTGCGGATAACTGTGGGCGATGACATTCTGGACTTCACCTACGATGCCAACGGCGCACCTCTCACGCTGATCCACAACGGGACTGTCTACTACTACATCACCAACCTGCAAGGAGACGTAATAAGCCTTGAAACCATGGATGGTATGCAGGGTGCGCACTACTATTACGATGCCTGGGGCAAAATCCTTGCATCGACCGGTGAGCTTGCTGAGCTGAATCCTCTGCGGTACCGCGGCTATGTGTATGACCAGGAGACGGGGTTCTACTATGTATCCAGCCGTTATTATGATCCTGAGATTGGTCGGTGGATAAATGCAGATAATCAGCTCTCAACGGGTAGTGATTTAACAGGATTGAATTTGTTTGCATACTGCGGAAATAACCCTGTTAATAGAATTGATCCTACCGGAGAAGCTTGGTGGCATTGGGCGCTCGGTGCGGCAGTTGTGGCCGTAGCCGCAGTTGCTACAGTTGTTACCTGCGGTGGATTTGCGGCCGCAGCAACAGCCGTGTGTAGTATGGTTGGTAGTGGTGTTGCGGCTGCCACGACTGCATCAACAGTTGCCGCCGGAGCATTTATAGGGTCGGCAACTGTTTATGGTATGGCAGTTTTGTCTGCCGCTTCCACTTCAAATTCCGTGCAAGAATTCAACGACCAAGGAAATTGGGGTACGGTTGCTGCAACAGCTTTTGGCGGGCTAACGGGTGGATATGATGGATATACAATGTCCAAAGCACAAACACCGACAAGTACCCCGACAGGGAGAGGTACGCAGAATCCGAAAGTAAAAGCAGTGGTTCAAAAAGGTCAAGCAATGCACAAACAGATGGATTATGGACCTGGAGTTTTAAGGGGACAAACAATCGCACCTGGATGTAGGGTTGACGGAATAGATTTTAACAATCGTATTATATATGAATTGAAACCCAACAATCCACAAGCTATTGCTCGAGGAATGAACCAACTCAATAGATACACATCAGCCGCAAGTCAACAGTTTGGTGGGATTTGGACGGGGGTGCTTAAATTGTATGATTAGAGGTGAGATAAATGACGCTTAATCATAATGAATATTTGAATTATACATTACCTAACAATTGGTGTGCCGAAGAAGATATTGATAATCTTCTTTTGTATAATCCCAGCGGCAATGGAGCGATAACAACATCTTTTTTTAATGTTTTAAAAACAAAAGAATCTTTAGATGAGCAGATGAGCATATTGGCCAAAAGATTTATTGATCAAAATAATATAAATCTGCATTCTCCTTTAATACTTTTCAACAGAGATGGCAAGGCAATTTTGTACGGAACAGGCACAACATCTGATGGTTGGTTTATAAAATTGTGGGTTGTTGCCAAATACCCGAAAATAGTGTTTGCCACATATCAAAGTGAACGAAAAAGCGCTGAAGTGAAAGTATGTGATTCTATCATCGATAGTTTTCAGTTCGCATTTTAGTCACGGTATTATTTGAGATAAAACACTTCTTCGTTCTACATGGAAGGATGCATTCAAGTGGGTAAAAAATCGGTTTCAATCCTTATTCTCTTCCTAAGTATTATTGCCGTACTGCCGACTGCATTATGCACAGAAGAAGATGCGATATATGCCGTTATGCCAGAAGATCAGCAAGTGTACGAAAATGATTTTTTTCTTTCTGCAGATGATTTGGAATACATTGGTGCTGCTGCGCTGGAAAGTGTTGCTGTTTCCACTGATGGGCGGTATATGCTTTGCTTTTCTGACTCGCTTACACATCATGTAAACTTATATGACCGCGCCTGTATTTTGGTAAGGCATTTTGTATTTTATGAAAGCGGGGCTATCTCTGTATCTTTTGACGAAAAAGATGGAGGTTTGATTCTTTTTCCTTATCGAAAGAATGTCTTATTTAAGATTGATGATGAAGGAAATTACGTTGGCAGTTCGCGGGATGAACTTGAGTCGGACAGGATTGCAAAAATGAATGCAATGACTAAATTCCAGGTACTACAAGCAGGAAATGTGTATACATTCTATGGAAGAAACATTTTTAGCGCAGACAATCAAAAATTTACAGTAGAAGATTGTAATGGAAATTTGATGTTTGAATATGTTCCTTCTGACAATCTGCGCAGCGTTATTTTGTTGATTTTTGGGATTTCATTTATTACAATTTGCTTTTTCGTCACTACACTGATATGTAAAAAGCAAAATTAGTTACCTAGTTTTATAATTGTTATAGGCAGTCGGGATAAGGAATTCCTAGGTCCCGTGATTTCCTAGTTCGGCCGGCTTATTCCACCAGCGCAATTTCTACTGTCAGAGAGTTTTAACTGTACTCACCCGCATCAATGCCTCAGCTGATTTCTATGCATGACTCTGCGGCATTGCCAAAGTAGCGAAACCGGCACAAAGAAATACAAACAAGGAGGGCTGTAACTTCAAATGCTACGGTCCTCCAATGTTATTTTCTTTAATAAAATGGCAGAAGTAAAGTAAGCGCTCAATAGCCACCCGCCTATAAAGCATGCAGGCCCGAAACCACGGGCCTGCATGTTAGTCGAGGTAGGTATTCACATAAGCATCGTAAACGCGCAATCATAGGCACCTCGCCAAAACAAACTGCGAGATGAGGCCCCGGACGGTTTCTGTCACACCGTTCGGGGCCTCTCGCTGGCATACCAGTATTAAAGTAAGAACTCCGGTACCCCTGTGAGGCACAGCCGGATGCGCAGACTATCTGCTGTATCTTTTACGCACCGCGATAGCTACAGGGAATGCTATGGACAGGAAGCATATCCCTCCCCATAGTGTCCAGGAGAGAAAGCTCTTGATCTTTACAGCCTGGATTAAAAAAGCGCCGCATAACGTGACCGCGAAGAAAAGGAAATTCGTCCCGAAGAACGGAAGCAATATTCTGTGAAGCGGCAGATGCAGAATATTTTTTGCAGAATAGGCCATATAGTAGACTGCCCTGAATACCGTTGCGGCCAGGGTTCCAATCGCAACACCAAGCAGCGGATTCCACTTGATCAGAATACAGGAAAGGACAATATTGATTAAGGCTTCACTATAAGCCCCCCAGCGTGTTTGCCTCAAATGATTCGCTGCCACCGGGAGACTTGCGCAAGGCAATACCAGGCAGTTCACAGCCTCCGCAAGGAGGAAAATCCAGGCAAAGGCAGGCCGAATATAGTCTGCATCGGTTATTCCCTTTGTGTAAAGCCTGATAAACGGGACAATCAGAATCCCCGCGCAGGAAAACAGGACCAGCGTCCCCGCCGACAGAAGTGTTTTATATTTTCGGTAGGACCTCCGGAGCGCGGATATGTCGTCTTTGGCTATGCACTCGCCAAAGACCGCCTCCATGCCGCCTGAGAGGGCTTCTGTAATGGAGCGAACACTGCCGATTACCATATTGTACACGGAGTAAACCGCGACCAAACGCAGATCCGCCAGCAGAGTAAGAAGCACGATATCCGTGTTCTTATGAAGAAAATATGCGATATGCTGCCCAATTCCCGTCCATTTTTGGTCTAATACAGCCTTTTGGCTGCTCCGGGTAAGAACATAATGCTTTTTTACATAAACCGCGTAAAGAATTGGACGCACGACAAAAATCAGGCTGCTCCCAAGTTTTACAAGCACCAGCCCGGCACCCATTCTGACAAGAATGGCAACCGTGGCTGCATTAACCAACGTTGTGGCAACCATAATTAGATTGTTAACATACACCTTTTTGTCCGCGACAATCAGGGTAAGGTTTGCCAGGCCCCCTACATACTTTGCCAAGGTGGCCAGACCGATAGATAATACAAGCAGGAAAATATACGTCCTTGAGAAAATTGTCACATGGGCCAGATCGTGATAACAAAGTCCCAGGATAATACTGTAAACAACAAATATGGCTGCGACATGATTGAAAAAATCTCTTACCGCATAATATACCGAGCTTGTTTCCGAAGCATCATTCTTTGCAAGCGGTCCATAAAGTTTCGCACGGGCGACACCGCCGATTCCTCCCTCGAGCATGGCGATGTAGGACAGGAACTGGGCAATCGAGGCCGAGATGCCGTAGGCCTCAGAGCCATAGGCCGCAATCAGAAGCCGGGGAATCAGAATTCCGCAGGCCGTCGTTACCAGCTGGTTGAGCAGCTGTGTCAGGATATTCAGTTTTGATTCGTCTATTTCCCTTCGTTTCATTGTCTGTTCCACTGCTTCTGTCAAGCCCTTGCCAGTGCCGCCAACAGTTTTACCCTTTCCTTCATAGTCAATCCGGAACTGAAGAAATACCGCATTGCCCTTTTGTCAATCTCATCCTTCCACGGATACTGTCTCAGCGCCTGACGTTCCTTTGCTGTGCAGCATTTCCGGCAGTTAAAATAGACCGACAAGTAGTTTTTCAGGTAATAAACCGCAACCGTTTCCAAATCGGCAGCCTCCGTCATGTCCCATATTTGCATAAATCGGTAAAGAATCTCAAACATTTCTCTTGCCATCATTCGAGAAATCGTATCCGTCTGGTATTGATGCATTGTACTGTCATTGCGACGATGATACTGGTACAGCCGGTTCGGAAGATACCAGATTTTTTTTGCGTTTGTCAGAGGGTACAGCAGCTGCGCCTTGTCTTCGCCGCAGTGCGCTCCATAAAAACATGCGTAATCTGTAGTATCTCCGTCAAAGACTTCTTTTCGAAACGCTTTCAACCATAGGGAATTCAGGCGATGAGAGGAAATCAGCTGCTTTTTCAGCCAGCGCGCAGAAATCTCCGACTCAACTGACGCTATATTTCCGACACATCGTCCCGTATCCACGCCGTCCACAAATACCCGTCCCGTATACAAGACGATATCCGGGCTTTGCGCAGAAATTGCACGCTGTATCACCCGCAAGCATTCGGGCTCCAAAACATCATCGCTGTCCAAGAACACAATGTAATCGCCGGTTGATAAGCCGATGCCTCTTCTACGTGTGTAAAACTGGCCGCGGTTTTCCTGATGGGCCACACGCATTCTGGAATCTTTCAACGCGTAGTCATCCAGCATTTTGCCGCTTCCATCCTCTGAACCGTCGTCAATCAGGATCAGTTCCCAATCGGAATAGAGCTGCGATTCAACTGATTGAACGCAGGAATCCAAAAAGGATTCTGCGTTATAAACAGGAACGACAATGCTGAATTTCATATACAACCCTCATTCGTTGAATACCACGGATCTTCATACGCTACGGGGCTTCACTGTAACCGTGAAGCCCCGTATGGTTTTGTTTCTACTTACTCTTGTACCATTTTTCCGTCTGTGTTAAAGCGATACATGCCGCCGGTGACACCGTAGCTGTTGCTTCCGACCCACAGAGTGGTGTCCTTATACATCTTGCCGCTGCCGGCGTTGAAGAAGTAATAGTCCGTACCGATTTTGGTAAAGCCCAGGGCCAACACATTATTCTCATAGTAATATGTATCTCCGCCGCCGGTAACAAAGCCGGTTTTGATCAGCTTTCCCTCAGTATCGAAGGAATGCCAATCTCCCTTTTCGGGAATCAGACCGTTCTTCTGACTGACCCAAATTGTGGCGTTGACTACAAGACAGCCGTTTGGCTGAGCATAGTAGTATTCTCCATCCAGTTCGTTGAGTCCGTTGGTCATCTTAACGCCGTCAATCATGAGGTAGAGCTTGCCGTTTTCATTGACGATCTTTTTGACGCCGGTTTCCGAGCCGGGTACAAGCATCTTACCGTCGGGCAGGAAGGCGTGCATACCGGGCTCTACGCCATAGCTGTTGCTGCCGACCCACAGAGAGGTATCCTTATACATCTTGCCGCTGCCGGCATTGAAGAAGTAATAGTCCTCTCCGATCTTGGTAAAGCCCAGCGCCAGAACGCAGTCGTCATAGTAGTATACATTGCCATCCGTGTCGGTGACGAAGCCGGTTTTTTGCAGTCTTCCCGATTCGTCAAAGACGTACCAGTTGCCCTTTTCGGGAATCAGGTCATTTTTCTGGCTGACCCAGGCAGTCCTGCCAACTACAAGCTCGCCATTGGTCTGCGCATAGTAATACTCGCCGTCCAGCTCATTGAGGCCGTTGGTCATCTTAACACCGTCAATCGTAAAGTAGAGCTTGCCGTTTTCATTGACGATCTTTTTGACGCCGGTTGCCAGATCCGGAACAAACATCTTGCCGTCAGTCTGGAAGTAGTGCATACCGGGCTCTACGCCATAGCTGTTGCTGCCGACCCACAGAGTGGTGTCCTTATACATCTTGCCGCTGCCGGCATTGAAGAAGTAATAGTCCTCCCCAATCTTGGTAAAGCCCAGCGCCAGAACGCAGTTGTCATAGTAGTATACGCAGCTATCCTTATCGGTGACAAAGCCGGTTTTTTGCAGTCTTCCCGATTCGTCAAAGACGTACCAGTTGCCCTTTTCGGGAATCAGGCCGTTTTTCTGGCTGACCCAGGCAGTCCTGCCAACTACAAGCTCGCCATTGGTCTGTGCGTAGTAATACTCGCCGTCCAGCTCGTTGAGTCCGTTGGTCATCTTAACACCGTCAATCGTAAAGTAGAGCTTGCCGTTTTCATTGACGATCTTTTTGACGCCGTTTTCCAGATCCGGAACAAACATCTTGCCGTCAGGCCGGAAGTAGTGCATACCGGGCTCTACGCCATAGCTGTTGGCGGGAACCCACATGGTGGCGTCCTTTGCCATCTTGCCGTTGCCGCTGTTGAACAGATAGTAGTCATCACCGATCTTTGTAAAGCCCTTGGCAATCACATAATCACTGTAGTAGTACGTCGCTCCATCAATGTCCGCAAAACCATTGCCGACAATGTAGCCGTCTTCGCCGCACCAGTATGTTCCTGTTCCAAGGCTGCATCCTCGTTGTTCGGTGGTGTCGGAAATGTAGCAGCTCCGATTCCGATAGACCAGACCGGCCGTCGCCGTGAAGATAATCCCGTCATCTACCTTAATCGCGCCATAGAAAGGCTTGCCGTTTTTATCGACATAGTAGAGGCTTCCGGGGCCGAACTCGTCCATGGTTCCGTTATACGTCACAAATCCGCTGCACGGACCGGTCATAATGCCGGTTTCCTCGTCAAAGTGATACCAGGTATAGTCCATAACGTTGTCGAGAACCGTTGGGGCGTTGCCATAGGCAATGTACCCGTTGCGCTCGATCCAGTAGGTTCCTTCCTCCAGCGTTACGAATCTCCGGAACCAGGATTCACCTGCCACGAAATACTTTGTGCCCCGCGCGTCTGTGCGGAATGCGCCTCTTACCAGCTTGCCGTTCTCATCAAAGGTGTAGAACAGCCCCTTTACATCCGCTTCGGTATAGCCGGTCAGCATTTTGCCGCTTGTTTTGTCGAAGTAGTAGAAGTAGGAATTGCCGTCCGCATCCGCAATGGACTGCCAGCCGGTGGCAAGCACGCCCATACGGGCATAGTAGCTGTTTCCATCCTTCTTAAAGATTCCGGTGAGCTTTTCGGTGCATGTACCATCAATGCCCAAATCGTACCAGAAAACCCCCTCTTCTCCGCTGACAAAGCTGTGGAGTTGCTGCACACCGGTGAGAACCGTACCATCCTGATAGTAAGACCATACGCCTTCCTCTCTGACCCACCCCTCTTTGTCGTTCTTTTGCAGATAGAAGGTGTCTTGAATGTCTGCAACGCTGTTCATAAAGTGAGCGCCGTAGTCATTAGGATTATTGGCGCTATTGTCGTAGGGATACAGGCCGTACTGTTGCTGATATTCCGGGTTGGATGCCAAGGTTTTCAGGATGTGGAAGTGGGCGTAGATGTCATAGTCCAGTTCACCTGTGACGGCGCATTCCAGCATTCCCTCATTGCTCCATACAGCGTTTTCCTTTGTCTTGAGCTTCAGCCCGCTGAGTACGCATAAGGGGTTTGCCGTGGTGGGGTTAATGGACTCGGACTGTTCAATGAAATTGCCGACGACCGTCAGCTTGTTGCCCTCTATAGTGGCAGAGGTCAGGTTAAAGTATTCGTTTGCCAGCCGCAGGTTTTCAACATCAATTTCAAACTCATCAGGAACAGTCAAGGTGATCCTGACCGTGGTCAGGGGACTCACGCGTTCCGCAAGCTGTAACAGGAAGTCCCAAGCAGTACGGCCACTTTGATCGCCGCCGGGCAGCATATACAGCAAACCCGTCAGTTTTTCCGGGATGGGAATCTTGGACATATCGATCGCAAAGGTATAGTTCACAGTTCCCAGATCATCCTGATCCAGCAACTCGTAAACACCCTGGTCTTTAAGGTAGAAAGAGTTAGAAACATCTCTCTTCCAGGACAATAGCCCATCGCCCTCGGCGGTGTCAAAGTCAAAATTCGCCTCATCATCCTTATACATATAAATAGCGATCTGAGCAGCAGTGTCCAGAGCCTTGTTGATTCCGGCAGTCTGAGCCTGCAAAGCAGCCTGTTCCCCAGTGGCACCGTTGGCAATGGCTTCTTGGTACACCCTTGCGTATTCCTCATTGATGGTATTCATGAATTCCGGAAGCTTATTCTTGAGGACTGCACCGATGGTCAGTGTACGAAGTCCTCCTTCATCATTGGGTGTAAAGTCAAAGCCGCTGATGGATCCGGCTTCCGGATACTCAAATACCAGTTCAGTTTTGGTGGAATTGATCGCACCGCCTTCGACATCGCCAATGGACACCAGCGTAATTTTCAGGTAGCCGAACTGTACGTCATTGGGGTTGATCTTCACTACATTACCGTTGTAGACAGCCTCCATCGGCAGTTCCACCGCTTCATGGTAGACCGCATTCAGGCTGCTTTTGGTGAAGTGGAGCTCCATAGGTTCAACTACGTGCAATGTCTTACTACCGAGGATGGTGCCTTCTGGAGAAACGGCCTGAATTTTCACATCACCCAAACCGGTAGCGGTAAATACATTGTCCTCTGTCAGGGTGCCAATGTTTTCATCGGAAACTCTCACCACAGTGCCTTCTGGCAGGTCAATGGCGCCGCCGGTAGCCGTGACACCAGAAACCTTGACGGCAAGCTCTGTGCCAACCGTCAGATAGTCATAGTCCGCGGAGAGAATCGCATGGTCAAATTCGTTGGAGGGTCTGGCAGTGGACACCACCACCAAAGAGGAACTCACGGAACGTTCAAATCCGTCAGAGGGACGGTTCACAACCGCGATCGTATCGGAGCCCTCTGCCTTGGCTGCAAAGGTACTGGAACCGCCGCCGTCCAGGTTAACCGCAGTGGCACAGCCCGCGTCCAGCATGATCTGGGCAATTTCCTCCAGACTGCCGCCTGCGGAGAAGGGCTCCTGGCGGCCATCGAGAACCATCAGAACGACCCTTCCGTCATAGGTGATACCCACACAGGTACGGGATACCCGCTGGTCATAGTAATTCTCGGAATGGGTAACGGCAGATTGTCCATCCTTTACCAAGAAAACGCCCGCGCCAACGGCCTCCTGCAGCTGGTCGTGGTAAGCATTCCATTCAGAAGAGCCACCAATAACAGGCGTACCGTCTTTCAATATGCCAAAGAAGTTCTCACCCGCAAGTCCGTGGTACTCCACGCCTTCCATGATGAGCGCACCGGAAGGCGCGCCAGACTGCATATTATAGAAGTCGCCGTTCACGCCCACCACAGCACTGTAGTTAGTGATATAGTGCTCCGGATCATCGGGATTTGAATGTTTATCCTGAGCCGCATTCATCTGATCCGTAACCCGGGCCATGCCCCAGGAAGAAGCGTCGTTGTCATGATAGTTCGCGTAGATGCTCACATCGCTGCGGGAAACATCCACACTTGCAATGTAGTAGACGAGTTGCTTGTCATCCCGGGTCTGTGCCATCTTGATTTCCTGGGTGATGCCAGGAGCCAGGGTGGAGGTGCTTGTGGAAAAGACCTTGTAGCAGGGATCCTCGTCCACATATCCGGCAGTAATGTACAGATAGTCGGCAAAGGCATAGCAGCAGGCCTTCCGAATGTCGGGGTTCACGCCGTCGGGGAGGTATGAGCCCTCCAAAGACCTGATGCCCTCATTGGAGGAATAGATGCTGAAAACAGCGTCCCGTATTTCATCCTTGGTAGTCACACCGCCCAGACGGTTCTCCACGAAAAATTTTGCCCGGAGAGCATCCGTCAGGTTGGTGGTGAAATAGTTTTTCATGACAGAGCTGATAGCATTGCTGCCGTTCAGTTTTTTCAGGATATAGAAAGCGTCCAAGTCGCCGTACAAGTCCATACGACCAAAAGTGTGGACAGCGGGGTCATCAAGGAGGAAATACTTGTCGTTATTTGTTCGGATTTCCTCGGCCATTTCCTCCACTGTGCCCGTGACGCCTCCATTCGTGGTAAGCTGGAGAAGGTCACAGATATCACCGGCCCAGCTGCCCAGATCTGCGGTGCTCTGGATACCGGTATGATAGGCCATATCCATGCAGCCAAACATATGGGCAAGCTCTACCCAGTCACCGTTGGGCAAGGTAAACGCTTCCAGCTGGCGCAGTCTGCGGGCGCTGGTATTGTTTGCCTCGTCCTGATCTGCAACGAAGTTAACAAACGCAGTGTTCTCCTCGCCGCAGAAGGTATTCCATGTGCCGGAATTATACTTTTCCACGCCGGTACGGATGTAGTTAATGACTAAAGCAACCCGTTCTTCATCGGCGTGTTCCTGTGCATAGGTGTTTGCATAGGTTTCAAGCTGGATCAGACAATCCAGGAAATCACTATAGCTGGTAATCGGTTCTACTGGAATTTGATCTTCGGAAGGCTCCTCGGAAGGATCTTCGGAGGCATCTTCAGGAGGGTCTTCGGAAGGATCTTCGGAAGGATCCTCGGAAGGCTCCTCGGAAGGCTCCTCGGAAGGCTCTTCGGAAGGCTCCTCGGAAGGCTCCTCGGAAGGCTCCTCGGAAGGCTCTTCGGAAGGCTCCTCGGAAGGCTCCTCGGAAGGCTCCTCGGAAGGCTCCTCGGAAGGCTCTTCGGAAGGCTCCTCGGAAGGATCTCCGGAGGCATCTTCAGAAGGGTCTTCGGAAGGATCTTCGGATAGGACCTCGGATTGTACCAGCGTATTATTTTGAGAATCTATGGTATCATCCGTTTCGGCCGCAAATACCGTTGCCGGAACCATGCCCACCAGCATGGTCAGGGATAAAAGCACGGAAAACAGTCTCATGCCAATTGTTCTTTTCATAAAAATCATTCCCTTTCATAAGACGGAAATGGATCGTGTTCCCCTGCACTCCCCGTTTCCAGGGAGTGCAGAGGCGTGATATGGAGATTATTTGACCATTTTGCCGTCCGTACCGAAGTAGTACATGCCACCCACAATGCCGTAGTCATTGCTGCCGACCCACAATGTAGTGCCCTTGTACATCTTGCCGCTACCTGCATTAAAGAAGTAGTAGTCATCCCCCACCTGCTTAAAGCCCAGAGCAAGAACGGTTTCGTTATAATAGTAGGTATAACCGTCGCTGCCCTCAACAAAGCCGGTTTTCAGCATCTTGCCGTCAGCACCAAAATAGTACCAGCCGCCCTTGCCGGAAAGCAGGCCATTCTTCTGGCTGACCCAAATGGTCTTGTCTATGAGCAGTGTGCTGTTTGCCTGTGCGTAGTAATAATCGCCATTCAGCTCATGCAGGCCGTCATTCATATCGGCTCCGTCAATTGCAAAATACAGCTTGCCGTTTTCGGAGATAATCTCCTTCTTGCCATTTTGCAGGTCGGGAATCACCATTTTGCCGTCTTCGCTGAAGTAGTACATACCGCCCACAATGCCGTAGTCATTGCTGCCGACCCACAATGTAGCGTCCTTGTACATCTTGCCGCTTCCGGTGTTGAAGAAGTAATAGTCATCCTCAATCTTGGTAAAGCCCTTCACCATCTCCAGGTTCCGGCGGTAGTAGGTATCTCCGCCAACCGGAAAGAAGCCGGTGGTAATCATCTTGCCGTCCGAACCAAAGCTATAGAAGCCGCTGGCAACGCCGTAGCTGTTGCTGCCGACCCACAACATGGTATTCTTGTACATTTTACCGCTTCCGGCGTTGAAGAAGTAATAGTCATCCTCTACCTTAGTAAAGCCCTTGGCAATAACACCGTCCTGATAGTAGTAGGTGTCAGCATTGTCCTCCACAAAGCCCGTTACCAGCATCCTGCCCTCTTCGTCGAACTTGTACATGCCCGCCTCAACCGGCAGTCCGTTGGTTTTGGAGATGGTATAGTTCTGGCTACGGACGATCTCGCCGGTAGAGGTTCTTGCGTAATAGTAGCTGCCATCGATCAGAAGCAGGCCTTCGCCTACCTTGACACCATCGATGTAGTAGAACTTGGAACCATCGCCCTCACAGATACCGTTCTTAGAGGTGTCCTCATCGTGTTCAATAACACCATTCTCATCGAACTTGTACATGTAGGGAGGTAGCGGCAACTCGTTATTCTTTTCTACCTTATGGTTGCCGTCCTTTACAGCCTTACCGTCCTCACCAAAGTAATAGTAGTGGATGTGTCCATCCTCGTTGACAATGCGCTTGAGACCAGGGAACGCTTCTACGATACCGCTGTTTACCCAGTAGGTATCCTCACCAGCATCGAAAACGCCATTCAGGCTGCTTTGGAAAACACCGTTTCCGTCAAAGACACATCTTTCCTTCTCTGTACCGCCCTGAGGAACTACTTCGTAGATGCCTTTGACGATGTATCCGGCATCACTAAAGTAATAGGTATTACCGTCGATCTCCTGCCAGGAAGAGAAGTAAGCTATTTCACCGTTTCGATAATATGTGGTTCCGATTTCGTCCGTAAGCCACCCGTTCTGGAACTTCCACTGTGCATACAGGGTAATATTTTCGGTGGGGTTAATCACAGCGCCATCCTCGGCATAGGATGCGCCGGAGCCGTCGGCTGCCGTATTCCACCCGGTAAACTTGTAATTCTCACGGGTGAACGCATTGGCCTTCAGGCAGGTATCCACGCCAACCTCAAATATCTGAGGTTCCATGGTGCCATCGCCGCCGTTCGCGTCAAAGATGACGGTGTAGAACACTCTTGCGGTTGCTTCATACTTTGCGGTGTAGACAGCATCCTCAGTAGCCGCCACAATCTCAGGGCTCCATCCCTTGAAAGTGTAGCGGTATCCGTCATCCGGTTCTCTGCTGGGCTGCACATCAGGAACCGCAGGAACATTGTTGTATTCCACTTCTGCGGTCTTTAAAACGGTACCGTCCCAGTCTTCCCAAGTGATGGTATAGGTGTCCATCACTTTCTCAAACTTTGCGGTGCAAGTCATTTCTCCGGTGACTGTGGTATTGTCGTCCAGGAAAATATCCTCGCCGTTTTCATCGGTTCCGATAACCCAGCCCAGGAACCGGTAGGTGCAGTGTTCGTCCTCGCCTGGCTCCTTGGTGGGTTCCTCGCCGTCAAACGAAGGCTTTGCACCATATTCCACATTGGTTTCCACGGTTTCACCATTCACAACCCAGGTAACCTTGTAGGTGTTTACAATCTGCTCATACTGGGCAATGTAGGTAACATCAGCGGTAACTGCTGCGGTTTCAGGTGTCCAGCCCTTGAAGCTGTAGCGGTACTGAGCGTCCCCTTCCTTCGTGGGAGCTTCTCCGGTGTATCTGGGAATGGTGCCATAGTTAACCTGTTCGCTCTTGAGAACCGAACCATCCTCGTTTTTCCAGGTGATCGTGTACTGATTCACAGTCTGCTGGAACACGGCAGTGTATACAACGGACCCGGTAACAGAAGTTACCTCAGGGTTCCAACCGGTGAAGGTGTAGGTATACTGTGCATCGCCTTCCTTGGTGGGTGTCTCGCCGGAGAAGACAGGCGTCTCGCCGTACGGAACCTGCTTGGTATCCAGAACGGTTCCATCCTCGTTTTTCCAGACAATGTCGTAGGACTTAATGTTCTCGGTATACTGAGCGGTGTAGGTCACGTTTCCGGTAACCGGGCTGATCGCAGGAGACCAACCGTTGAATGTGTAAGTGGCTCTTACGTCCTCTGCTCTGGAAGGATTCTCGCCAGAGTAGGCAGGTGTCTCACCATAAGCGATCTTCTCAGATTTCAGCTGCGTGCCATCCCAGTTCTCCCACGTGACAGTGTACTGGTTCACGGTCTGCTGATAGACAGCGGTGTAGGTCATGTCGCCGGTGACAGTATCCACCTGAGGCGCCCAGCCCTTGAAGGAATAGGTATACTGTGCGTCCGCAGGCCGGTAAGGCGTACCGCCGTTATACTCAGGGGTGGCGCCGTATTCCACTTCTTCGTCGATTTCCAGAACGCTGTCATCCCAGTTCTTCCAGGTCACAGTATAAGTGTTGATGGTCGCGGTGTACTGAGCGGTATACTCTGCGTTACCGGTTACCGCACTGATTACAGGCTCCCAGCCAGCGAAACTGTAAGTATTCTCTGCGTCGCCGGGCCTTGTGGGTGTTCCGCTGTAGGCAGGTACCGTGCCGAATTCCACCTGCTCAGATAGCAGTACCGAGCCGTCCCAGTTCTTCCAGGTGATGGTGTACTGCTTCAGATTCCCGGTAAACACAGGTCTGAAGGTGATGTCGCCGGTAACGGTGGTCACATCTTCAGGTGTCCAGCCGGCGAAGGTATAGGTATACTGCGCATTCTCTTCCTTTGTGGGAGTCTCACCCGCATATTCGGGAATCGGTGAGCCGTATTCCACATTTTCTGCACTGTAAAGGGTGTTGCCGTTGTCGTCCGTCCAGGTCACGGTGTAGTGGTTGATCTGCCACTGAGCGTACAGAGTGATATCCCCCGTCAGGCCGGTGAGAACAGCCTGATCAGCGTAGACGGTGCCAGAGCCGTCAGCGGCAGTATTCCAACCCGTGAAAGTATAGCCGGTGCGGGAGAATGCGTTGGCAGTCAGTCCGGTTTCGTAGCCCACTTCCAGTCTTTGGCCAACCATTGTGCCTTCGCCGCCGTTGGCATCAAAGGCAACGGTGTGGAACACACGTTCTGTCTTGTCATATTCCGCAGTGTACACGGCATCCTTCGACACAGCCTCGGTCTCAGGGGTCCAGCCCTTGAAGCTGTAGCGGTACTGCTCATCCATGGATCTCGTGGGGGCATTGCCGCTGTAAACAGGAGTCGCACCGTAATCCACCTGCTGAGATTGCAGTTCCGTGTCGTCCCAGTTCTTCCAGGTGATGGTGTACTGCTTCAGATTCTCGGTAAACACAGGTGTGAAGGTGATGTCGCTGGTAACGGTGGTCACATCTTCAGGTGTCCAGCCGGCGAAGGTATAGGTATACTGCGCATTCTCTTCCTTTGTGGGAGTCTCACCCACATATTTGGGAATCGCTGCGCCGTATTCCACATTTTCTACACTGTAAAGGGTGTTGCCGTTGTCGTCCGTCCAGGTCACGGTGTAGTGGTTGATCTGCCACTGGGCGTACAGAGTCAGGTCTTCCGCAAGATTTACCGTAGCGCCGTCAGTGTAGGCGGTGCCGGTGCCGTTTGCGGCAGTATTCCAGCCGCTGAAGGTGTAGCCAACCTTTTGGAAGGTGTTGCTGTTCAGGGCGGTATTGGCATTCATGGGCATCTCCTGGATGATGGAATCGCCCGAACCGCCGTTGGGGTCAAAGGTGATTGTCACCTTGGCCTCGGAGGGAAGCACCCACGTTCCGCCCTTATAGATTACGCGCTCCCCTGCCTTCACCTCTTTCGTCTCGGTGTAGGTGTCATCAGCATTTTTCAGCTTGGAGGGCGTAATGGGAATCTCATGGGCGGTGACACTGGAACCACTCTGTGTGTACTGGTAAGTCACCGTCTCTCTGCCGGGCGCGCCAACCTGACTATACACACCTGTGCCGTCACTGCGGATGTTTGCGCCGCCCGCGGTGGTGTAGACACCGCCATTGGCGCTGAAGGTGCCGTTCACATTCACTTCCGCGTCCACAAGATCTCCGTCTGTGCGGCGATTGGTTCTGCTGTAGGCAAAGGGCACAGGGACGGTTTTGGAGTTATTCGCGTAGTTGTTTGCATTCCACTCATCCTGGTCGTAGACAATGACTTTGTTGCCGTTGGAGACGATCATCTCCGCGCCCTCTGCAATGGTTGCCTGGACGCCCGCCAGCAAGGCCGCATCTTGGTTCACCGTCAGCTTGCTGCCGGGACGGATGTTGATGGTCATATTGTTGGTCAGGGGCAGAACATAATCCTTGGAGTTAACGTCCACTCCCATAACCTTCAGATTCAGGTTGTTGACCTCAGAGGTGCCGTTGACCGTATAGATGATCCGGTCAGTCGTACCATCATACCGCTTGGTCAGGCTGCCGCTGGCTACCTTGAACATACCTTTGTCACCCACGAAGGGAATGGCGGATGGTACGGTCTTTTTGCTGGCGTATAAGCCGGTATAGGCCACTTCCTCGGCTCCGGCGTTCAAAACCAGAGCAGACTCAATGTTCTGGACAAAATACTGGCTAAAGGGGAACACTTTGTGGCCCATACCCAATGTCGCACTGCCTCCCCGGAAGTCGGTGATCTGGAAGTATTCGTAAACCGAGCTGCCGGAGCGGGCAACCACGGAACCATCGCCCACCACATAGCCCCAGGCATAGAAAGCGCCGCCATTATTGACATTGATACGGCTGGAGCCGTTCAGCTGAACCAGACCATACTGGCCGGTGATATAGCCACGCTGGCTTCCGCCTGGGGCGTAATATTGACCGCCCACACTGACAGCCCCGTCTACGTTCAGTATGGCCCCATCCTCCAGCACCAGGGTGCTATATACATTCTGCTCGTTCGTCACATTACCGCTATTGAGAGTTGCAGGAGTTGCGGTATAGCAGGTCTTTGCCGCATCGAAAGGAATCAACAGAGTGATGCCCGCGGGAATGGTGTTCTCCCCGGTGAGGGTGGCCTTCTTGCTGTGCAGGGTGACCTTCGTCTGGCCGTTGTTTTGGGCGTAGGCGGTTGCATCGCTCAGGTTATCAAAAACCTGTCCGCCGGTTTCAAAAAGACTGGTGTCCTCGGGAACAAACCGGGCGGTAATCGTGCAGCTGTCCTCGAATTTCAAAGACACTGCTGCATCCGTTGCAACGCACGTGCCGGTATCCACGTTGTACCATCCCCGGAAGATATATCCCGCCGCCGGGGTCGCCACCAACCGATAGGCATTCAGGGAACTCTGGGTGTTTATGTAGTTCTCCGTAATCGCCTGACCATTCACGGTATAGCTGCCGTTTTCACTGGGCGTGAAGGTAACGGTAGCCTCCACATTCACCACCAGAGAGATATTACTCAGGGTGATCCTGGTAGCCGATTGGGTGCTGCCGGACTTGATATAGACTGTTATGCTGCCGCCGGCGCCAAGCTCTTTGGAGAAGGATCCATTGGCAGAGACGGCCCTGCCGTCCACCTGGATGGTGCCGTCGTTCGCCGCCACAGTGTAGTCAAAAGAGAGAACAGCCGCGGTGGATTTCCGGTTGGTGATCGTCAGCGTGGAATCGTAGTGTGTATTACCACAACTTCCACCTATACTTTGCGCTGAGCCTACCACCGTGGCGCCGCCGGTGACAGACCAGGCGTCTTCAGCTTCGCCGGTATAGCTCAAACCGATGCTACCATCACTCAGTCCTGAAACGTTGCCACTGGTTGCTGCATAAGCAGGAAGCGATACCACTGGCATCATAGCCAGAATCATGGCAGTGGCAAGGAGCAAGGATATGAGACGTTTGGAAATTCGTTGGATCATTTTCAACTTCTCCTTTTTCCGATGTGTTTTTGATTGTTTATTTCCGCATAAATACTTATGCCTATACAGAAGGAAACCCCAGCCCACAGGTGGCTCAAATGGAACAGGAATGTGGTGCTCTGGTCACGGAAGAATTCCGTCACAAAGCGGAAGCCGCCGTAGGCTATCATGTACATGGGGTAAGCTCTGCCGTTGGTCTGTCTGCGCCACACCTTGGGGCATAGCAGAATCAGCAGCAGCAAATAGAACAGGACTTCTGCCTCTCTGGTGGGAAACCGAACTCCATTCATACCTGGGACGGGCAGTCCTAGGCAGCACCCCGATACGATGCAGTTGAACCGGGCGCATAAAACTGTCACAACCATCACCGGTGTAAAGGCATCTGCAAGTTCTCCCAAAGGGCGTTTTGAAAGCTTTGCACCCAGGATATAGGTTAAGGGCATGAAGAACACACCGCCGAACAGGCTCATATTTCCGAGACTTGCCGGATCAAATCCCGTCTCCAGAAAGGCAAACGCCGAAACAGAGAACACGCCCACAACTGTATGGGCGATCCCCAGCAATACCGCCGCCCACCAGGACATTTTCAGCCGTTCCCGCAGAAGCAGCAGCCAGATAATGCTGATCGCCGTGCCTAAGCCCAGCAAGAGAAGCAAGTGATGTGCCGCAGCCCACGCCGCAAGTCCGTTCATAGTTTCATCGCTCTCTCTTTCTCAGTGGCAGTTCATCCATTTTCCTGGAAGCCATCCAGCGCCCGGATTTGTTCGATCAGGTCATTCACGCAGCCCTGCATAAGGTTTATCTGAGAAATCTGCTGCTCAGTCCAGGCGCTCTTGGGCTCGATTTCGCTGATGTTCAGCCATAGCTCCCGCTGTGCGCCATTTTCATCCGGCGCGCTGCCAAGCCGGTAGCCAACACCATCGGCGCCAACAGAAATCTCGAAAAGAAGGACCTCGTCCTTGCCTGCGCTGCCGTAGAATTTTTCGGTGTATTGATCGCCGGATGAGGCGTCTTCCGTCCAAACCCGGTCTGCCCACTCTGCCGGGAACGTCAGCACCCCTACCGGCGTCTGAATTTCCCCACTCGCCCTTTCGGCTGCAGATTCCTTCCCTATTGGAATGTCGTTATCCTTGCCGCCTCCGTGCAGCGTGAAAATCAGCACGGCTGCAAGGACGGCAACAGCAGCAACCGCCGCCGCAAGCATCCACTTCTTTTTCCCTCGCTTCTTTTCAGCGGTGTCGTTCTGTCCGGTTTTTTCATTCATGTGTAAATCCTCCTTTTAAAATGCTGAAGAACTTTCGAATCAACCGTTAGAATAGCTTATACGGCTGATGCCAGAATTCTTGCGTTCCCCGCTCCGTCCGTCTTTCAGGCTCCTGTTTGCCGCGACACCGGCATGACGGACGGAGACTATACGCGGGCAATTCATTTTGCGCCTTGCTTTCTGATCACCGCCTTGAAGGTCTGAAACAATATTTGAATATCCCATAGGAGATTGGCATTCCGCGCATAGGAAAGCTCCATTTTCTGCCGCTCTCCCGCTCCGTAGGAAGCGTTATTCCTGGCACTGACCTGCCAGTATCCGGTCAGCCCAGGCTTTACAGACAGCAGAAGCTCCTGCTCCTCACGCGTGTAATTCTCCTCCAGCTCCTGCCGGAGAATGGGTCTTGGGCCGACCATTGACATTTTTCCTGTAAGAAGGACATTGAACAGGATCTGCGGAAGCTCATCCAGAGAGCTGCGCCGCAGCCTTGCTCCAAAGCAGCAACTGCCGTCGCCGGGCTTTTTCCAGCCGATCAGACGCGGATCGTCATCCAGCTTATATTCTTTTTGATACTCCCGCATCTGCCGCTCGTCCAGAATATTCTCCGGCCGATCCGAGCCTTTTTTCATGGAGCGCAGCTTTATCAGCTTAAACTCCTGCCCGTTTTGCCCCACCCGGGACTGAGCATAGAAAGGACTGCCACCGTCTCTGCACACAATCACAGCCGCGAGAATACCCATGGGAATCAGCGACAGAATGCCGAGAAGGAGGGACAGGACAATATCAAGCGCTCGCTTTGCCGCGCGGCAGCCTCTCTTTTCCACAGCGGCACAGGGCGCTGTGCGCACATTCATCATCATTCATCTCTACGCTTTCTTCAAACACTTTGCTGTTTTGAGCATAATTCTTTTATTCCTATAAATACATAAGCCGGTATCAGAAACAGTTCATCAAAAAACAGAATATCCACCGCTATCCAGGGAAGAATAGCCCCGGCAGCCAGCATGGCTGTGCGTATCACTTTCATGTCCGCCAAATGCTGATCGCCAACCACCTCCCGGCAAAGCCCCCATTGCCATGCCATGAGCAGGGCTCCGCCAAAAACGCCAAACTGATAGACCAGTTGTATCAATGTATTGTGCGATGCTTTTGGCGCAATCAGCACATTTGTAAAGCCCTGTCCCAGGAAAAGCAGCTTTGGGCTGTCAAAAATGGCGGTCAGGTATATTCTCCAAAGCTCTGTGCGCCCAGTCGTAAACTCAGAGGTATTGTTTGCCCAGGAAAACCGTGTGAGAACTGTGTCGATTTTATCCCGAAACAGGGAGGAAGACGCGATATAAACGAGAAACACCACAAGGCTGAGAATCAGCGCTGCCTTCCTTGTGATTTTTTCTCTGGTCAGGCATATCTCGATCACCCACAGGAGCATCAGAAAAATCCAAATCAGGAAAAAGGATTTCGAACCGGATAGAAAACCACAATATACAAGGATTCCTGTCAGAACCAGCAAAACAGCCGATTCCCCCCGCCTTTGTCCATCGACAATCAGAACCAGGCAGGCGGCAATAGCAGCGGTTATATGCGCCGTATAGAAGTTCGGATCACCATAAAAACCACATCTGCGGGTAATTGACAGATAGGAATCCACCTTTATGTATTCGGCAATATTCGGATAACCGGCAAATCTCTCCGCCATCAGGGCAGCGATAACAATTCCAAGAGAAAAGAAAACGGTGAGCCAATAGAAATTATAGGCCCGGTTTTCAAAATTCAGCGCAGGGAACAGCGCCAGCATTGCGAGGAACATCAGGTAGCTGTTTGCAGGGCGGTAGCCGCTTATGATCTTTGCAAGCAGTGAGAGGACAGCAATTGCCAGGGCAATGGCGACATAGTAATTCTGGAGCATGAATTTGTTTTTGACGATTTTGATGCACCCAATCATCAGCAGCGCCAATGTATAGAATGAAACACTGTCTGGTGAAAAACGCAGAAGCGCTGTCCATGGCAGGTAGAACAAAAGCACCGGCAGCTCATAGCTGTGAACACAGGTGTATGCGGCCTGAACCAGGAATAGCCCTAAGCAAAGGAAAATCAATATGCGGTTTTTATGGATCTGCGCGTAGCACAGGAGCAGAACCTGGGCACAGCAAAAAAGCAGGGCATGTTTTCTCATATTTTTCCCACTGATACTATGTGAGTATCACATCTTGTTATGTTCGCGTTTTGATTACTTTTGCCGGTACGCCAGCACAAATTGAAAATGCCGGAACATCCTGTGTCACAACCGCGCCGGCAGCGATGATACACCCATTTCCAATATGTACCCCGGGCAGAATTGTTACATTGTCTCCAATCCAAACATCATCTCCGATTTGAACCGGCATCTCAGGCTCAAAACCCTGCCGCATCATGGGAACATCTGTTCGTGCGTGACAATGATTGCGCGTAATGATGGTACAGTTTTCTCCCATCATGACATATGCGCCAATTTCGCAGGTGCCATGAATTCTGGCATTATACCCGATTCCGGAGTAATCTCCCAAGGACACCTTTGGAGAAAAATACGCATGACGCTCAATATTTACCTGTATTCCACAGTGACGCAGCATCAGCCGACCGCAAAAGCGTCGCAGCTGAGTTTGCCCAATTTTGATACCGGAATAGGAAACCGGGAGATGCTGCGCCACAGCATAATAGAGCAGCGCTCCTATTTTTCGCCTTATCTTACAAGATACTCCCACAACTAACTCTCTTCTTTCACATATTCGCCGCCATGCGCAGTGTAGTCCCGCGCGCCCCTTTTCATACTCCGCAGAGAGCCGGTGAAGCTGCCGTTTTCCTGCCATACCCTTCTGTGACGCAGCAGGTAAATGAAGCACCAAAGAAGCGTCAGCCGCGGATACATGGCTCGGTACAGAGCGCCTCGATCCCTGAGAAACTTTTCATCATAGCCGTGAAACCAGGAGGACGAACTGTCGTCCACATCCGCCAGGGTGAAGGGCACGGCGTAGATTTTCAGTCCGGCTTTCAGGCAGTCGCGAAGAAACAGCGTGTCCTCGCCGCAGGAATATTGGGCTCCCCCGCCAAAAAGCAGGGAGAACGAAATATGATGCTGAAAAATGCTGGTACGCCGGACGGCTATTCTTGCCGCGCCGTAGCGTTCAAAATTATACCAGTGCACACGCATCGGTCTTTGAATCTGATATCTGTTTTTCCTTGCGCCTATTGACTGGATGTTGAACACAAGAACATCCGCGTCAGGGAAATCTCTGAAAGCTCTCTCCAGCATTTCCGCATAGCCATCACGGTAAACAAGGTCATCGTCCGCGAACAGGCAGATGTCTCCGCGCGCACGCATCAGCGCCGTATTCCGGCTCAGGCCGACCCCCAGTTCCTCGCAGCAGAGAAAACGAACCAGATGGGCATTCTGCCGGAATTCCCGCCATTGAAAGGGGCTGCCCTGATTAATCACAACAGCATCACTTTGAACACGCATCCGTTCTAAAATGGAATCGTCCTTCCGGTTCATGGTCGCAATCAGCAGTTCCACACGCAATTGCTCTTCCCGCTTTGTCTTTCTATCGGATACTTTCATAGAATACCTCAATTTTTTGATTCCTTTGGTATCCCAAATACTCCGTATATGGGCGGTCTATATCAACGAGGAAGTTATGCTCCTTGCGTTTTCTGTCCTCTTCACTGGGCAGGATCCTATAGTCTCCATACAATCTGCGCAGCAGCGCGTCATAGTGGGCGGAAACCGGGTAGCCGCGTCCTTCAAATGGCATCACAACCGTCTCCTCCAGCCACGCCCGGGGAAATACATTTTTTTGATACATCGAACCGGCGGCGAAAAAAGTATGTACCATTTTTGTCCGAGGGTGTGTGCGGTTCAGCACATACTCATGGATTTTTCGAACCACAGGGCCGGGGATCAATGTGCTCGCCTGCATCACGGCTTTTTTCAGAACACTGTTTGTCGCCAGACCACGCAGTTGAAGCCCCTTCGCTATAACAACCTTTGACCCACAGAATTGCAGCATACGGACAACGCCGCGGTCTGACAGGTTGTCATATGGGAAAATATCTATATAGATGCCTTGGTGCATCAGCGGATCCTTTGGAATATATTTCTCCATACAGGCAGTATTGTTCAGCCGCAGTTTTGAAAAAAACATTGGCCAATGCTCAGAGTATTCGCCCTGTACAAAGAAGACATCCGGTTCCAGCGCCTGCGGCGCAATCTGCAGGAAACGCTCGTACGCATCCCTGGGCATCAAAACATCAACATCATCATCCCATGGGATAAAGCCCTGATGCCGGACCGCGCCAAGCAGCGTCCCCGCGTAAAGCTGAAAAGGGATATTGTTCTGCTCGCATACATCCGCGAAGGCGTTCAGCAGTACTTTTAACGCGTTCTGGTGCTGCGTAAGACTTGACCCGCCGAAGACTTCTTGCCCGCTGTCATCCCGATCGCGCATATGCATCCCCCCCTTCTCCCTGTTTCAAAGATAGTATTTTTTGACTCCGTTGACAGAATACTGGAGAAAGTAAAACAGACTTCTGAATATATCCATTTCCAGATATTCCCGATAGATCCGCCAGCGTGAAGCCGCCGCGCGGAGCTTGTTGTGGGAACGGGATCCCTTCATCAGGCGATAATGGGTCAAAACATGTCTGTCTGTTTTGATTTGAATTGGCATTCTGAAAAGCTCCAGCCACAAAACATAGTCTTCATGCAGATAATCCGAACGGAAGGGATGCTCTTTAAGAAGGGCCGCTTCCGCGCATACCGTCGAGCATAATACTATGTTCTCTTTCAGAATCGTTTGATAGTTAATTACATCAGGAACAAGATGGGGCCGCAGGAGTGGCCGGTTGGCTTCGTCAATAAAATCATAGGAGGAGCAGGTAAACTGTGCTTTCGTTTTCTCCAGCAAACCGACCTGCCGCTCCAACTTGTTCTCAAGCCAAATATCATCGCTGTCAAGAAACGCGATATACGCACCATCGGCCGCTTGAATGCCTGTATTTCTGGAAGAAGCGACGCCTTTGTTAACCGGGTTTTCGATCACTCTGATTCGCGAGTCTGTCCGTTCATAGCCCCGCGCAATCGAAAGAGAATCGTCTTCTGAACAGTCCTCAACAATAATCAGCTCGTAATTCCGGTAGGTCTGCCGCAGCACGGAATCCACAGCGTCTCGAATTGTGCCGGACGCATTATTGACCGGCATTATGATTGAAACCTTTTTATTCAGCTTTTCCACGACTCTCCCCTATTCTTATACTTTCTGTTCCCGGACATCACTTTTGACTTTGGGACAATCGCCAATGTAGGGAGCCCAGCCGCTGCTTCAATATCCTGTGGTTTATGTGGACGGTCATCAAATGTGAATCTCAGAAAGATTGCGCATACAGCCAGGGAAGTACCCCAGATAAAGCCCATAGCCGCAAAGCTCTTTTGTCCCATGCCAGAGCTTTCGTCAGGAGGAATTGCCTCTGAAAACAAAATCGGCTGTGGGACACGCATTGTCGTAAACATAAACTTTTGCCCTGCCAGCGCATAAGCGTTCGCAATTTTTGCTGCCTCCTGAGGGACTTCGGCGGTGCAGCTGATATATAGCACCCGGGTTCCCGCCGGGTTGCTGATCTCCACCTGCTCCGGCCGGAGCAGGCGGCTGTCCGACCCGAGAAAATCCGTAACATTCTCTTGCAGTTCCCATGTCTTGAAAACTTCCTGATAGTCGATTGCCAGGAGCGTCCCGGTTCGGATAGACGACAGATTCCCGCTGAGTGTTTCCTGGCCTGTAATATAAAGTTTGGCGGTTGCGGTATAACGCGGGGGGAGCATCCAATTGAAATAACATAGAGACAAACCGGCTCCAAGAAGCGCTGACAGCACTATATAGGGAGCCTTTACGCGGAGCAGAAAAAGGAACTCCCAAATCGAAAATTGCTTTTTTTGCCAAGCTCCGCCTTTTTTCGTCTTTTTGCCAAATTTATTTCGTGTTCTTCGAATAATCATAGAACGATTCGCATTTCTCCATGCAATTTGTCAAATCATGAAATCAGATGTCGAAACTCGTTAATCGCTTCCGAGTTTGTAAACACCATCTTCTCCAGACTTTCTCGATGGCTCTTCAGAATTTCGGGGTTTGCGAGAAGCCGCTCCAAGCCCTCCGTAATTCCCACCTGCGTGTTATCACATACCCAGCCGTATCCCGAGAAAACGATCATTTCCTCTGCCGAGGAGGTCCTGGTTGACAGAACCGGTGTGCCGAGACTTGCCGCTTCGCCGATCACCATCGGCGCTGCCTCAGAAAAAGAGGGAATCAGCAGAACGTCCGCCGCCTTCAGATATCCATACGGATTGAGCATTTCTCCCAAAAGCGTAACGCTCGTTTCAAGTCCGAGCCGTTTTACCATTGCGGCGGCCTTCGGATACTCCACACCGTTTCCGATAATAAAATAGCGCAGCTGTTTTCCCGCTCTCTGTACATCAGCCGCCGCCTGAATGCCGCGGAGGACTCCTTTTTCCCTGCCAAATCGGGATAACGTTACAACGTTTACCGAGTTCTTTGATAAAGCAGCCGGGGCTTGCGCGGCATCATGGTGAAGCCGCTCATAATCATGGCAGTTGCGTACAACCTGAACCTTTTGTTTCAGTTCCGGAAATACCGCAGAAAAAGCATCTTTACACCCGGCTGAGCAGGCCGCAATCGCGTCAAACTTCTGGTATATATTGGCGTTGTATCGAGAGCCGGCGTGCATTTTTTCATAGTCGCAATGAAGAAAGCTGATTTTCTTTTCAGCTTCCGTGCAGCGCAGAACAAACTCATTGCATCCACCGTAAAACACATGGTCATTTCCGCTGTGAAGATATGAAATGGCAACATCGTATCCTCTCAGCTTTTTCTGAAACGGAAACAGGATTCTGCATATCCATTTGCGGCCGGCTGCACGCGTAATCGCCGCGGAGAACGCCCGCGAAAGCTGAAGTCGCAGCCCGCCAGCATCCTCCCGGGTCGCGCCCCACCCGCGAAGCACTCTGCACGCAGTAATAATCCTGACGTTTTCCGGAACATCCCGCAACAGTTCTCCCCCTTTATAGAAAAGGAGCAGGGTAACCTCATACTCGGAGGCAATTTCCTTCAGCAGGTTTACCAGCGCCTTTTGGACGCCGCCAATATGCATATTGTTGTTGACAATCAGGATACGCTTCCTTGGTGTATCCGTAGCGCATCCCTCCTCAACAAAACCGTTCTTCCGTGACAAACATTTCGAGTGCCTTCCTGTTTCTTCTTTCCGAAAAAAACTGAAATGCCTCTGCCATTCTGGGTGGACGGGTTACCAGATTATGGGCATCCGTTGCCCAAATATCTGCAATCTGATTGTGAATCAGCCGATGGACGAGCAGCGATGCGGACAGATTGTGCTTCAACGCAAAATCGCAGTTCATCTGATAGCATACATCGTATTTTTCTTTTATTGCTTTTAAGAAAGACAAATTCTGCCAAAACAGCCGATAACGCTCCACATGAGCGACAATTGGAAGAAAGCCGTGGCGAAATAGCTGGCTGATCGCATTTTCAAACGTCCCCCGGTCTACCGTCCCCCAGAACTCCAGCAGAACATACTCTGAATCTCCCAATGTTGGAATTCTGCGATCCAGGAGCATGGAAAGCGTCATTGGTGTATATCGGATCTCCGCTCCAGAGATAACACGCAGCGGCAGATTTTCCTCGGAGCAATAGGACTGCGCTTCTTTCAGTCTCTGCCAATAAAGCTCAATATCAAAAGGACGGACGCCCGGCAGCGCATGCGATGTCGCCGCAACGATTCCGATTCCCTGCTCCGCATTCCTTCGCAGAAGCGCGATCATCTCCTCACGGTTTTGAGGACCGTCGTCTATTCCCCAGAGAACATGCTGGTGCAAATCGACAAACCTATCCATACTTCACTTTTTCTGAGCAGTCTTCTTGCCGCTGCGCGCGCCGTATTGGTTTTTATAATAATAGGTATAGCGTTCGGACTTGTAGTAATATTTGCGGTTGCTGTACGCGTCAAAATCCACATCGTTCAGGACCGCCCCCAATACCTTGCAACCTGTTTTTTCGATTGCGGCCTTTACATCGCCGATCTCCTGTTTCTTTCCCCGGTTATAAGAAACTACAATCAACGCTCCATCGCAGTATTTTGCAATTTCCACCGCATCTACAACGACGCCTGCCGGCGGGGAATCCACCAGAACAACATCAAAGCTGCTGCGAAGCTCTTCCATAAGCTCCGGCATACGTCCGGTTGACAGAAGCTGCAGAGGGTTGCTCACCTCACGCCCCACAGGAATCATATAGGCGTTAAAAATGTTTGTTTCGTATAATATGTCCTTCATCTGGCACATACCGGCCAAATATTGCGCAAGCCCCATAGGTGTGCTGGTATCAAATCGGACACGAAACTGACCAATCATTCCCGAGCGCCGCAAATCGGTATCCAGCAAAACAACGCGCTTATTGAGGCTGGACAGTGTCCGCATCAGGTTCATGGAAGTAAAGGTCTTTCCCTCGGACGCGTATCGGCTGGTTATCAGAATGGTTTTTATGTCTGTTCCACAATAAAACAAGTTGGTTGACAGCGTATTGAACGCTTCATTCGCGGCGTACTCCAGCGCCGGAAGTTTGGAAATTTCAATTTGGTTCATGCTTCATCCTCTTGTTCTTTTTGTGGTCTGCGTTGTAGACGGTATAATCGCCAGTGTAGGAATACCCGCGTACTGAGAAATATCCTCCGGAGTTTTGGGCCGGGTATCAAGCAGTTCCTTCAATAGAATCACCAAAACTGCCAGTGCGGTCCCCGCCAGCAACCCAATCGCGACATAGCTTGTCCTGCTGATGCCCGTGGCCGTGCCGGGAACCAGTGCCACAGAAAAGGTACTTGGCTCCTCAGAATCCATTGTTTCAACAATGAACTTCTTTGCGGCTTTGGCATAGGAATTTGCCATCTTCGTAGCCAAATCCGGGTCCGTATTCTTGATCGTGATATAGAGTACGCGCGTATCAGAAGGATTCGTTACCGTCAGCATCTCCTGCATGTCTTTATAAGTATATGGCAGGTTCAATTCCTCCCGCACCATCTCATGGACTTCCCAGGTTTGAAAAACCTCCTGATAATCCTTCGTCAAATAGGAACCGATTTGAAGATCGGCAAGGATGGAGCTGCTGTCCTGACCCATAATATAGAGCTTCGCAGTTGCCGCGTACACAGGACTCATCAAAAAGAACACATACGTTCCAACGAGAATGGCACTCAGCACTGCGCTAAGAAGAATATACTTGAATTTGGACAAAACCAGGTAGACAAGTTCAACCGAGTTTCTGCCGTCCATGCCGGTGCCGGCGGCGTTCCCCGGACGCTCACTTGAAGCGCTTGCTTTCTCCGCCGTCAGCAGCGTACGGGAAATAGCCTCGGCAATCTTTTGCGTTTCATACAGTTCTGTTCTGTTCTCCTGGAAATCATTGTTTCTTTGTTCAGCCATTGCTTCAGTATCCTTCCCATGGCAGGCTTCCCCCGCCGTATCTGTTTTATCAGGTCAATGGCTCACTCAGCACAGCCAACAGCGCGGGGTGCTCCTCCATGACCTCCAAGCCAACCTGCGGGAAGGTAATATCAACAAAACCATCCTTCACTTCCACCCGCAGCGCAACCCAGTCTAATGCATGGCCATCGGTATCCGTCTGATTCTCCCGTTCCAATCCAAGCATAGCTACAATGCTCTGGCCATCCTTAAACGGCGTTGCGAAGCTGAAACGAACAAGCACATCCCCGTATGTGTGTTTATAGTTCACACAATCCACACTCAGAATTTCATAGGTAACCAGGCTGTCCGTGTCAAATCCATCCGGCAGAAGAAGCTGTGCCTCGCGCTGTGCTGTAAGCGGATAAAAGCTGATAAATGGTTTTTCCGCAGCCCTCTGCGTGCGCATTTCCGAAATCTCTTTGCGGATAGTCTCAGTTTCCTCTACATGGCGGACTTTGAACGACTCCGGCAGCTTTGTTCCGCTTTCTCCAACAGACTCCTGAACAATGACTGTATCGTCAGCCGTCTTACTGGGATATGTAATGACAATCTCACCATCTTCATATCGAATTACTCCGCCATGGGTTCCGATGCGGTCTGTCAGAACAGAGAAATCAATGTCTTCTCCTTCCACACGCTCCACAAGCTCCGCGGGAAGTACAAATTCGATCTTCCCCACTTCCGTGACGGAAGCCTTAAGCGGCGTCCATTCAATCGCCCCAAAATCCTGGTCGTCTTTGCACGCCCGGCGATCTCCCACCATGACGATCACAAGCCGATTAGGAATATAGTCTGCGTCAATGACTGCGGTAGCCTTTGCGTCGCAGTTTTTATCCTCTGCCTTTTCAATGCGAATCTGCATAAACTCCGTCATATGCAGAATATCCACGCCGGCTCCCTTGGGCAGCAGCTCCTCCACCGCTTTCTGTACCTCTTCGTCAAAGTAGCGGACAGGCTTGCGCTGCTCTGTCTGTACAAAGTTATAAATGTCGGAAAGTGCGTTGCTTGTCAGCTTATCCGGTTCCTCCACCGTGACATCATGGGTTTTCCCGTTCCTTACATCTTCAAACGACAAGACGAAATCCTGCGTCGGCATACCCGGGACGTCGGTATAGCAAATGTTGCTGGGATCAGACAGACTCTGTGAAGAAAAATCAAAGTCATCTTCCGGAAGCGTCTGCTCCACAGATTCCGACGGCATCGTCTGCGCCTCGGTCTGTGCCTCGGTCTGTGCCTCGGTCTGCGTCTGCGGCATTGCCGCGCTGTCCGCGCTCTGCGGTGTTGTTTCCGCACATCCCGAAAATACAGCGGTAAGAGCAAGGGCAACTGTCAACAAAGCTATAATCTTTTTCATGCATATCCTCCTCACATAGAACTGCGTTGCTCAAAAAATGTTTCTAAAATAAATGTGTTTAATGATTGCCTGTCTGGATAGAATTCTACAAAGCCATCTTCCCCAATGCGATGCGTTCCAGCCAGTGTCAAAATGTCCCCGCAGGTATACCGGCTGTATTTGTACGCCTCGTTGATAAGGAAGCCCCGTTCCATATCTGTTGTCAGCTCCTCGCTCATCGAATCGTAGAGATTTCCAATAAAGTCCAAATCTGACGATGTACGTTCGAGAAACAGGGGCAGGGCTTCATCCATGTATTGCCGTTGACGGCGCATTCTCATGGCATTTGTGCCGTCAGACACCTCGCGGCGATTGCGGACAAATATTTCCGCCTGTTTTCCCTCCAGACGGATCGTCCTGCCCTTGACCATCTCAGGATCAAGCTGAGAAAAGTCATCTTCCAGCGTCACCGTCACGCCTCCCAGCGCATCATTGAATGTGGAAACGCCATCCAAATACATTGCCACATAGTAGTCAATCGGAATGCCCGCAAACAGATCTGACACGGCTTTTTCTGTGTTTTTGCTTCCCTCAGCGACATCGCTTCCATAGGCTTGCGCCAAGCAAAGCTGCATCACCCGGCTTCCGGCTGAATCACCGAAGGGACCGTAAATGGGTACATCCGTCATCGTGTCACGGTCAATATGAATCGGAGTAATTCTCTTCTCCTGTTTATCAATACAGAGCAGCAGCACAAAGTCCGCCTGACTTCCGTATCTTCCATCTGAATACTGCGTGTCACTTCTGGCGTCAATACCCAGCAGCAAGATGTTTACCAGCTGTTTTTCACGGTATTCATAAACGTTTCCTTCATATTTGATAGAATATTTAGCTGAAAACCGCCCAGTTAAATCTCCGTAACGCTCGCCGTCATTCCCTGCGGAAAGGCTGCGGTCGATATAATGCGTGACCAGCAAGATTGCACAATATAGTGAAACGATGCACGCCACAATCTGAAGCAGCCGTTTTTTCTTATTGGTGTGGTGTTTCATTCTGACAAACCCACCTCTTTTGATTTGAGATTCGCTTCGCAACGCATGGCCAGATCACGGAGCCCTTCTTGTCTCTTTTCTCTGTGGGGTGCAGCGCCGCCAATCGGCCAAAGCGCCGGCCTGTGATATCCACGGCGGTATACCCCCGAGCAGCAGGTGCTTTTTCCATGAACGCGGCTCCTTTCCGGTTTATTTCAGCGGCAGCGGTGCAGCAAGTCTCAGGGGTAAACCTCTCGTTTTCCTGCATCTCTTATTCATCGAAATACCTCCTACTTTATCCTCCGGCACATTCGTGCGCAGTTAAAATCGCTCCAATCGCTCCGATTTCGGTGCCGAAACAGCGTATTTCTGTACATAATTCATATTATGTCATGTGTATTTATGCATAGTGAACAACTTACTCCCGCTGCCCCTGTTTTTGGGCGCAGCAAAGCACACCCTCCACGCATTTTTTGAAAAGCGCTGCAAGGGTGTTGCTGTGCTGCTTATTTTCAGAAAAATCGATTCGTGAAATAATATTTCAGCACTAAAACCGATTTCGTTATTATGTGGCTTGACTTATAAATATGGCAATGGTAAAATATGTCTCGTAAAAATAAAATACGAGTTATGTATCTTGGGCTTGCCTGACATAATATGAATTATGTCGGGTTCTTTTCGTCCCTCTATACAACCAGACCCAGCCGCTCGATCTTTCTGCGGTGCTCGATGCCGGTGGTCATAATATAAATGCGGGTGGTATCGATGCTGCTGTGGCCCAGGATATCCGCCAGTTTGGCAATATCCTTCTCCAGACCATAAAAAGTTCTGGCAAAAAGTTTCCTGAGATTGTGGGGAAAAACTTTGCTGGCGCACACCCCGGCAGCCTTGCACAGGGCCTTCATCCGGGCCCAGATGGTCTTCCTGTCCAGAGGCTCGCCGGTGGAGGCCCGGAAGATCACGCCGGAGCGGATGCCTTTTCTGCCCGCATAGTCCAGCAAAAGCCGCCGCAGTCTTGTGGGAAGCAGGATGGTGCGGGTCTTTGCCTTACAATTCACAACCACCTCGCCCTGACGCACAGCCTCCACAGTAAAGGCTTTTAACTCCGATACCCGAATGCCTGTGCCGCAGATGGTCTGCATCACCAGGCGGAGCTGGGGCTTTTTCTCCGCCGCTTTCAGGAGGCGCTCATATTCCGCCTTGGTCAGTTCCTTCTCTTCGGCGCAGTAAGCCCGCCGCTGGAGCCTGACGGACTTGACCCGACAGTCCTGCCAGCCCATAAAGGCTAGGAAGCCGTTCACACTGGCAAGCATGGAATTGATGGACCGGGCAGCATACCCGGCATCCTGCAGGTGCTTTTTATAAGCGACAACCATATCCTTTGTAACGCTTTGCTTTCCGACATACGCCGAAAAAGCGCGGACATCCCGGAGATATTTCTCCACGGTGGCCGCGCTTTTCTCTTCCCGGAGCAGATAGGCATGGAATTGCCGGATCTGGCACTCCGCAAAATTTCTTTCCTGCATAAAAGGCCCTCCTGTGACGGTATTAAGATAAATCCATTATACCGAAAATCACAGGAGGGCGCACTATATTCTTGAATAAAAATCGGGGTCAAAGGCGGAGTGCCTACTACTGTGCTAAAGCGGAAACTTCTCCCTTTTCCAAATTGCGACAGCGACCCTGTCCGCATCTCAGCTGTGCCCCTCCGGGGGCCCCTTTCTTGTCCCGCCAAGAAAGGGGAAAAGAATGCGGCTTAAGGGAGGCGCTGACCGCTGCTTGCTCCCGCCGCAGAGCCGATGTATTAGTGGTACGATTGCCACCGGCAATCGATTCATTAGATTCGCTGCGCGACGCACCGCCCTCCCTTAAGAATTCCTTCCGGCACGCTTTTACGTTAGAGAAGCAATGTTTTGGCTATGTTCTATCGAAGCGTTCAAGATGTATTGGGAACTTCATCGCGAACAAAGCTTTATTGAGGTTTTCACAGAGTGAAAACCTTAGTGATTGCACTTCGTACTCGCCGGAAGGCGGCGCTGAAAACTTCGTTGGTTCTGAGGCCGGAAGAATTCTTAAGGAGGGCGGCTTTGCCGACAGCGCCTCCTTAAGCCGCATTCTTGCGGAGCTTCTTGGCGGGACAAGAAGCTCCCCGCCGGAGGCACCCAGCTGGCGAACGGACAGGGCTATCGCCCAAAGGTCCTCCACTTCTGTGCGGTAAACTGCTTAGTCATTCCTCGGTTTAGCTTGTGCCGCCCCTCATCCGGCAGGGCTTCACCCTGCCACCTTCCCCGGAGGGGAAGGCTTTGCGCGGCTGTTCCGCAGGTTAGCTTGTGCCGTCCCTTATCAGTCTCGGCTGCGCTGAGCCAGCTTCCCCGGAGGGGAAGCCTTTTTTACAGCTTTGCGGATTCCTCCCGGAGCCAGCGGTAGGTCGGGTCTTCGGAGAAAGCCCGGGGATCGTTTCGGCGGAAGATGTCCGCAAAGTCCAAGGCGATGCGGCGGTATTTTTCGGCTTCCGCCCCGTCCCCCTGCTCATCCGCGTATCCGCGCAGGACCATAAGCATATCAAACAGCTGGTTCATACACAGTCCCATGTGGGCCTGTGCGGCCTTAGCCGCCTTTTCCCCCTCCAGCAGGAGGGCCATCTGCTCCAGCTTTGTGAAATAAACTTCCGGCAACTGCTCCAGGGTGGGCTCCACCAGATCCTGCTTGCCCAGCCGGGAATAGGTATCCGCCAGAATGCGGATGGCGTCGTACTTCACCTCGTCGTCATGGGTGGAGGCGATCAGGGACTTGCAGATGGCAATAATTTCGCTGCCGTGCTCCGGCGGGTGGAGCGCATAGAGAAGGTTATTGAGAATGATGTCATTGCCCGGAAACTGCTTCAGGCCGTTTCGGAGAATGGCGGCAGAACGCTCCGGGTCGGTTCTGCGGTACTGGGCGGCATCCGAACAGATTTCAAAGACCCGTTCCTCATTTTCAAGACGGTTGTATTCGAAAAGCTCATCAGTGGACACACCGAAAAGGAAGGCGATGGCGGGAATCAGGGTAATGTCCGGCATGGCGGCCCCGGTCTCCCATTTGCTGACGGCCTGAAAACTGACACCCAGCAGGGCCGCCAGCTCCTCCTGAGACATATTTTTCGCCTTTCGCAGCTGGCGGATCTTGGAAGAAATGTGGATGTTCATGGGGGCCTCCTTTTTTGCGTTTCCCCGGGAGAAGGCTTTTGCACCCCGGGGAAGCCTTTTCATTGTAACACACAGGTTTGGAAATGCAAGAACGCAGGCAAAATTCCCTCTTGACTTTTTTAATTAATTGTGTAAAATTGAATATGAAGAAATTGAATTGTACGCAAAGGAGCAATTATGGAACGTTACGATATTGCCGTCATCGGCACCGGGCCCGCCGGGGTCTCGGCGGCCATCACGGCCAAGGTGCGGGGGAAAAAGCTGATCCTGTTCGGCTCCCGGCACTTAAGCGATAAGGTGGAAAAAGCGCACTCCATTCTCAACTATCCGGGTCTGCCCAACGTTTCCGGGGCAGAGCTGGCCAATGCTTACCGGATGCAGCTGGACAGTCTGGACATTCCCATCACAGAAAAGCAGGTCACGGCGGTCTACGCTATGGGCGACTATTTCGCAATCCAGACCCCGGACGATATGGTGGAAAGCACCGCTGTCATTCTGGCCGCCGGGGTAGTCACCTCCAAGGCCCTGCCCGGAGAAGACGCGTTTCTTGGCCGGGGCGTCAGCTACTGCGCCACCTGCGATGCCCATTTCTACCGGGGTAAGACCGTTGCCGTGCTGGGCTATTCCGAGCAGGCCTGCCGGGAGGCGGATTTTCTGGCGGAGACTTGCGAAAAGGTGCTCTATTTCCCCGCCGCTCCCCACGAGGTTCAGGTCAACGGCCGGGTAGAGGTGGTCCGCGAAAAGCCCACCGCCATTCTGGGGGACCGGCAGGCAAGGACATTGGAAACAAAGTCTGGGAAGCGGTTCGATGTGGACGGCATTTTCATCCTGCGGGCCTCAGTAGCCCCGGACAAACTGGTGCCGGGCCTTGCAGTGGAGGACAATCACATCCGGGTGGATCTGCAAATGCGGACCAATCTGCCGGGGTGCTTCGCCTGCGGTGATGCAGTAGGTCCCCCCTACCAATATATCAAAGCCGCCGGACAGGGCAACGTAGCCGCCCTCAGCGCCGTTGCCTATCTGGCAGAACAAAAATAAAAAAGGAGTAAACAATTATGATTACCAAAATTACCAACAACGATCTGACCGAGGCCAAGGCAAAGGAACTGGCTGTTCTGGACTTCTCCGCCACCTGGTGCGGCCCCTGCAAGATGCTGGCCCCTGTGCTGGAGCATCTTGCAGACGAGATGCCCGGTGTCTCCTTCTACAGCATTGACGTGGACGAAAACTTTCCTCTGGCCCATGAATTCGGTGTTTCCAGCATTCCCTGCGTGGTCGTTCTGAAGCACGGGCAGGAGGTCGACCGGACTGTAGGCTTCGAACCCGCCCCTGCCATGCATGCCTTTGTGGAAAAGCATCTGTAAGCCATGGAAGATTATAAAGCACTGAAGCTGGAAAACCAGCTGTGCTTTCCCCTCTATGCCTGCGCCAAGGAGGTCGTCCGGCGGTACAAACCCTTTCTGGACGCACTGGATCTGACCTACACCCAGTATATCACCATGCTGGTTCTCTGGGAACACAAGTGCCTCAGCGCCAAGCTCCTGGGCCAGCACCTCTACCTGGACTCCGGCACTTTGACGCCTCTGCTCAAAAAGCTGGAGCAGAAGCACTATCTGACCCGGCACCGGGATCCGGAGGACGAACGGAATTTGCTGATCTGCCTGACCCCCCAAGGCCAGGCCCTGCGTGAGAAGGCCCTGAGTATTCCAAAGCAGATGTGCGCCTGCATGGCCCTGGAGCCTGATGACGCTGAAGCCCTGAACGCCCTGCTGCGGAAGCTGCTGGCTGCCATGGGCCTTCCCAGCAGCGAAATTTAGGCAAATATGCCCTTTTGTCCATAGCCGCCTGACTTTTTTCGTGGTATAGTTCGGATATCAAAGGAAAAAGGAGTGGGCTTTATGAAAGCTCTTTGGAAACGGTTTCAGGTTGGCGCGATTGTTGTCAGCGCCTGCATGTTGGTTCTGGGTATCATAATGCTGGTGTGGCCGGAAATCTCCGCCATAACGGTGTGCATGATTCTGGGCGCTCTGTGTGTGGCGGCCGGCGTATACAAGCTGGTACGGTACTTCCGCATTGGCTTTGCCGGTGTATTCTTCCGGTTTGACCTTGGCGCCGGTATCCTCTATACTCTGGCAGGTCTGCTTCTGCTGATCCACCCTCAGGACGCCATGACCATTCTGCCCATGGCCGCCGGTATCTACATTCTCTTTGGCAGCGTTATGGATATCCAGATTGCCGTGGAGATGCATCGGTTCGGTCTGGGCAATTGGGTGCTGTCCCTGATTTTGGGCATTCTGGACACCTGCCTGGGCTTCTACCTGCTGTTCAACCCCTTCTCCGGCGCGGCGGCACTGATGATGGCAATCGGCATCTGCCTGATCATCGGCAGCATACAGAATCTTTATTCCGTCTTCTGCATCAGCAAGGCAGTCCGGGACAGCAAGAAAGACCGGATCATCGATGTGGAATGGAGTCCCATGGATTTCTGATACATCTGAATATTTCCCAACCGCTCAGGACTTCATCGCCCTGAGCGGTGTTTTTTGCTTTGCATTTTATTTGTTGATTTTTAGATAAAACTATGCTATAATTTGGCTAATTTATTTGAATGGAGCTGACACCTATGTGTGGGATCGTTGGATTTACAGGGAAACGTCAGGCAGCGCCCGTTCTGCTGGACGGCCTTTCCAAGCTGGAATACCGGGGCTATGACTCCGCCGGTCTGGCAGTCCGGGACGGTACGGACCCGGTACAAATCGTCAAGGCGAAAGGCCGCCTGAAAGTGCTGGAGGAAAAAACAGACGGCGGACACGCCCTGTCAGGGACCTGCGGCATCGGCCATACCCGCTGGGCCACCCATGGAGAGCCCTCGGAGCAGAATGCCCATCCCCACTGCTCCGATGACGGCAACGTGGTGGGCGTTCACAACGGCATCATTGAAAACTACCAGGAGCTTCGGGAGAAGCTCCTGCGAAACGGCTATACCTTCTATTCCTCCACGGACACGGAGGTAGCCCTCAAACTCATTGACTACTACTATAAAAAATATGCCCACACCCCTGTGGATGCCATCAACCATGCCATGGTTCGTATTCGCGGTTCCTATGCTCTGGCTGTGCTCTTCAAGGACTATCCCGGCGAAATCTACGCCGCCCGGAAGGACAGCCCCATGATTATCGGCTCCAGAGACGGTGAGCAGTTTCTTGCCTCGGATGTGCCCGCCATTCTGAAATACACCCGCACCGTTTATTATGTGGGCAACCTGGAACTGGCCCGGCTCAGCCCCCAGGGCATTACCTTCTACAATCTGGACGGAGACGAAATCGAAAAGGAGCCTGTGGAAATCCTGTGGAACGCGGAAGCCGCGGAAAAGGGCGGCTACGAGCACTTCATGATGAAAGAGATCCACGAGCAGCCCAAAGCCGTGGAGGGTACTCTGCGCTCTCTGTTGAAGGATGGGCATCTTACGCTGGAAAATACCGGCCTGTCCAAGGAGGATATCGGCAGTTTTCGGCAGATCTTTTTCATCGGCTGCGGCTCTGCCTATCATGTGGGCGTTGCCGCCCAGTACACGCTGGAGGACCTGACCAGGCTGCCCGTCCGGGTGGAACTGGCCTCGGAATTCCGCTATCGAGACGCGCCGCTGCCGGAAAATACCCTGGCAGTCATTGTCAGCCAATCCGGGGAGACGGCAGACAGTCTGGCCGCCCTGCGGCAGGCCAGGGAGCAGGGGGCAAAAACCCTGGCAATCGTCAATGTGGTTGGCTCCACCATTGCCCGGGAGGCGGACTTCGTGCTTTATACCCTGGCTGGGCCGGAAATCGCCGTAGCGACTACGAAAGCCTACAGCGCCCAGCTGCTGGCCGTCTACGCACTGGCCATCGTGTTTGCGCAGGACCGGGGAACTCTTGAGGTCGCTCAGGTGGAAATGCTTGTAAAGGAGCTGGAGGCACTGCCCGGAAAAATGGAACGGGTTCTGGAGGACGAGGCGCGCATTCAGTGGTTCGCCGCCAAGCAGCTGGCAGCGAGGGACGCTTTTTTCATCGGCCGGGGGCTGGATTACGCCATCAGTCTGGAGGGCAGTCTGAAAATGAAGGAGATCAGTTATATCCACTCCGAGGCCTACGCCGCCGGGGAGCTGAAGCACGGCACCATCAGTCTGATCGAGCCGGGTACGCTGGTCGTTGGCATCCTGACCCAGCAAAAGCTCTACGAGAAAACCCTGAGCAACCTTCTGGAATGCAAAACCAGAGGGGCCTACCTGATGGCCCTGACCACCTATGGAAACTACAGCATTGAGGACAACGCCGATTTTGTCATCTACATTCCAAAAACAGACCCGCACTTTGCCCCCAGCCTTGCGATCCTCCCCCTGCAATTGCTGGGTTACTACGTCAGCGTCGCCAAAGGGCTGGATGTGGATAAACCCAGAAATCTGGCCAAAAGCGTCACGGTGGAATAAAATCCACCGCATTTGAACAAACTTTTCTTGTATACCTTTCTATCCCTGATGTTTCGCGGCGCATGCAAAGAGGGTTGCGAAGCATCAGGGATTTATGTATAATAGTACCAATCTGACCGCGGAATCGGTGAATATGGAGAATCATTCGCTAGGGGGATCTTTATGGTACGCTTGCATTTTCCTAAAGCGCATTATGAATATCTGGTGCCTCCGCTCGGCAAGGGCATTTATCAGCTGAATGCAGAAGAGGCTGCGGCTTACTTCGAGACATTTACAGAGAAAATTCCGGAGCGAGTCAGCTATGTCTCCCGGGTCTGCGCCAAAGAGCTTCGGGTCCCGAAAAGCAGATTGGACTGCTCCCCGGATTCCCTGCTGCCGCTCTGGAAATGGTTCCGCCGCAGGGCAAAGACGGAGCCCATCCCTTCCGCAGGGGCTGAAAACGGCGTCCGTCAGCTGACCCCGGAAACGGAGTACATTCTTCGGGATATTGGTATGTACCTGGGGGAAACGCTCCGAAAAAACCTTCCCGGCATATACTGGACATACTACACGGAGCCCTGCAACGATTTTTTTCAAAACCATCCCCTGCTGAAAGGCTTTGTGGACAGAACGACGGGAACGCCCTGCCCGGTGTGCTTCGAGCCTATCCACATGGCAAGGGTGCAGGCCAGCAAGATCCTGACCGGGAAATCCGGGGATGAGGATTTGCGGAATCTTTATTCTATCTGGGCGGAGAAAACCGAGGTTGTCACGAAGCTGGCCTTTGACCGTTTTGTAGAAGGTCTGTACGGAAATTCCGAATCCTTTTTTACTTACGGCGGCCACACCATTGACATTGCCTTTCATTTTGAAAACACCGCAAAGGTCTATGAAGTGAATATCGATGGGTACGGCTCTGACGCGCGCCATCTGTGCTTTTCTTCCGTTCCCGCACTGCTGGGGGCTAGAATTCTGGATGGGAAAACAATTCAGGAGCTGTGGGATGATCTGGAGGGAACGGAAGATGAATAATATTTTCCTTTTATTCTCTATTGCGGCACTGTTGGCGCTGCGGGGATTCATGGGCGCCGGTGTTCGGTCATTTCTGACAAAGAATGAGCGGAAAAAGTATCACGCAAGCACTTCCCGCATAGACCGCTGGTTTTTCTGGTCGGTCCCGAATTTGATCAGTGACAGGTATTCCAAATCGGAAAAGAGGCGCATTTCCTACGCTTCAACGCTGAAAGCATACCGGGTCATCAATTTGGCCGCCCATATTGGACTTACAGCTGTGCTCTTTTTTATAGTCTGCTATTTTGCCGGGTACGTTGGTGAGCGGGTTCTCAATACCGTTTGTATTGCTTATGCGATCGCTATTCTGCTGATGTTCGTTGTGCTTGCCGTTATCGAATTGGGGATGAACCAGAGATATCACCTGGCACGGTATAGGAACAAAAAGTAATCACCCAGTTTATCTGCTTTAGTTAGAACTTGAATTATGGATATAGAATCAAAAGAATGCGACATTAACGAATATGTTCTTAGGTTACTCAGGGACAAGCAATTCCAAAATTCTGAGTATCACAATTTTCTAGGAAACTGCTACTCCATAGCCTCCGCATACGGCATTCTGTCCGCAGGCACACTTTTTGCTGTTTTGAAAAGGGCCAAATGGTCTCACAGACTTCGCGTGATGCTTCCCGATATCCTTTTGTACATCAATGCCGGGAGCATGACGGACGAGAACTTCCGACTGGTTTTATCCTTCCCGCGCCGTTGGCGAAATGCCTATGCAAGCGCTTTAGCACACGGAAATTTAGCGTTCTATCAAATGCAGATCTTGAACCGCTATCCGGCATCCTATGAAGCATTCGCCTGGTTGTTCGACCATATTTGCCATTTTGAATGCTTTACAGCGGAGGATATGAAAAAGACTCTTTTGGACAATCCGGATGTCACCAGCTACGGAATTCAGGTGTGTATTGATTCTGCTCGTGAGAAATACGGGGATTCCGATAAATTAACCGCTGCGGTCAATTGGATCCAAAATGAAAAATAGCAGGAGGCCAATATCATGCTCTACTGGCTGGAACACGATACTTCTCATAAATTCAAATATGCCTGTAAAGATCAATCTCTTCAAGGGTGGGAGCGTCATATTTGTCCATCGTGTGGGAGGGAAATTGCTACTCCGATTTATACAGAACCTGCTCCCCATCTCGTATTAGAGGGCGGACGGCAGTTTCCTGACCTTCTGCAATTCTGCGGTGCTGGAGAACGTTGGTGTTTGATTTCCGAAAAAGCACTTACCGTACTGGAAGAGGCCAAGCTGTCGGGATTTGATGGATACAAGCAGTGCCGGATAGAATCAAGGTCTAAGGCCACCCCGCAGGAATACTATTGCCTGAATATCACCGGTCAGGTGGACTTTGATTTCGCGGCAATGTTTCTGAAAAAGAAAAAACGCTGCGACGAATGCGGACAATTTTCCTGGAACAGGACGCGAATGTATCCTAGGTTCATCGACCGTTCCACCTGGGATTCATCCGACATCTGCCGTCTGAAAAGCATTCCCGGTTTCATTGTCTGCTCCCAGCGGTTTACGGAAACTGTAATGGAGTATCACCTGTCCGGGTTTGCATTTTCTGAAGCTCGGTATAACAACCCACAGCAGGAGGCATAGATATGTGGCACGAAATCCGCACAGAGGAAGATATTACCTTTTTGATGGAGACTGTTGGGTATTTTCATGACAGCTGTCTCAAGGAGCTGAAATATGTCAGCGGAGCATATGTGAATGACGATCTTTCCATGCACCCCATCAATGATACGCGTGAGCTGAAAATGGTCGTCCAGCGGCAGGACGAAAGCCCTGCCGCCATCGAGTTTGTGTTCTCGGGGCTGAACTATTGCAAGCTGTTTCCCTGCAATGAACAATTCACCTGCGAAATTCTGGACGCAACGCTGCTTTGGAAGGACGGCAATATCCTCTGGGCCGACTGCGGCGGGTTAAGTTTGGAAGAAATCGAGAAATATTCCGGTACGATTATTTCCGCAGCCGGGCTGCGGTGGAGAGCGGTCAGTGAATGGATTGGGCGCGGGAAAGTGTATGGTGAAGGGTAAGTTTCCCCAGTGATCTTAGAGCAAGACGCCTGTCATTTTGAATTCCCCGCCGTACATACGGCCGTGCATGCGTAGGGGACGATCCCCAGATCGTCCCGAGGCCCATGTCTTTGTAAAGCGTCAGTACATTGTACAGGGTTTAAGGCCAGCAAGTGGGTGTCCACGTTTGATCCGACACGTTCCGCCCGCAGCATTGCGGGACGATCTGGGGATCGTCCCCTACAAAATGATTTTGTCACCGTATTGCCCCTATAAATCATTACATTCCCTAAATCGATCGTAGGGAACGGCCTGTGTGCCGTTCCGTGAGCCTATGGAATACATCATGCGTAGTCGTCCCGCATTCAGAGCTTGTTTCGCCCCTCATCCGTCAGGGCTTCGCCCTGCCAGCATCACTTTTTATGGTATAGCTGCCACTGGTAGCTATGTTTCATCAGATTCGCTGCGCGACGCACCGCCCCAGGGGAAGGCTTTTGTACAAAAAAACCGCCTCGCGAAAGCGAAGCGGTTTTCTTATGTTGGCATTACCTATCTTCCCGGCAAGTCACCCTGCAAGTATTGTCGGCGCGGACGAGCTTAACTTCTGTGTTCGGGATGGGAACAGG